>SMTZ1_10034476_pt1 | contig 10993 bp, 9 predicted proteins | sample DeeMarSWOR136_30_FD_25667 | JGI IMG/M metagenome (IMG submission 25667)
GTGGCGCTAGGGGCCGCGGCGGGGGTCGGGGCGGCCCTCGGCGAGGTGACTACCTACCTCCTCGGCTGGGGAATAGCCGAGTCGCTGAAGGACAACAGCGGCCGCGTGGAGAACAGGCTGGCCGGCTGGATCAGGAGGTACGGTCTCTGGGCGGTCCTGCTCGTGGCGGCGACACCGCTCCCGGACACGCCCATAGTCCTGATCGCCGGCTCGAGCAGGCTCCACATCGGCAAGCTTTTCCTCGCAGAGTGCCTAGGGAAGACGGCCCTCTACTCGTTGGGGGCGGTCGTCGGGGGCACCGTCTTCATCGGGCTCTCGGATATGTTTGGTGGCCTCGCCGCCTCCTTGATCGTCGTCTCCGCCTCGATCCTGTTCTGCGTGCTGGTCGCATGGGACAGGGGTAGGGCCATCCTCTTCGGCTGGTTCGAGCGCTTCCTGCCCTAGCCCCGCCTCAGTTTCTTCAAGAGTTCTTTCGCAGAGAGCGTGTTTGCCACATCCTCGGCCTTGAGCCATCCCCTCCTGGCGACGGAGACTCCGAGGGGCAGGAAGTCGAGCTGCCCCAGGGTGTGGGCGTCGGTGCCTATCGACATGACGAGCCCCTTCTCCATGGCGGCCCTGGAGTTCCCGTCGTCGAGGTCGAGGCGGTCGGGGAACGCGTTTATCTCCATCATGACTCCCTGGGCCGACGCGGCGTCGAAGACCTCCCTCAGGTTCAGCTCGTAGGGCTGACGCTTCTGTATGAGCCTCCCGGTTGGGTGCCCTATGCATGATACATAATCATTGTGGATGGCGGCGACGATCCTCTCGGTCATCTCCTCTGCAGTAGCCTTGAACCCGGAGTGGACGCTCGCAACGAGGAAGTTGAGGTCCCTGAGCGCCGTGTCCGGCAGGTCGAGTGAACCGTCGGCCTTGATGTCGCACTCGAGCCCCTTAAGGACCGTGAAGCCCTCGAGCCCCTCGTTCAGCCTGTCGATCTCGGCCCCCTGCTCCCTCAGCCTCTCCTCGTCCAGGCCCCTCGCGATCCCGAGGGACTTGGAGTGGTCGCAGACGGCAAAGTACTCCAAGCCGAGTTCCGCGCACCTAGACGCTATCTCCTCGATGGTCGCGGTGCCGTCGCTCCACCTCGTGTGGACGTGGAGGTCTCCCTTGATGTCCCCGAGCTCAACCAGCTCCGGCAGCCTCCCCTCCGCGGCCGCCTCTATCTCCCCTCTGTTCTCCCTAAGCTCCGGGGGTATCAAGTCCATGCCGAGGGCCTTGTAGATCTCCTCCTCGGTCCTGCTGGCGACGACCCTGTTGGTGTCCCTGTCGAAGAGGCCGTACTCGCTCAGCTTGTACCCCATCTTAACGGCTATCGTCCTTAGCTCCACGTTGTGCTCCTTGGAGCCGGTGAAGTACTGTAGGGCGGCGCCGTAGTCCTCGGGCGGGATCACCCTCAGGTCGACCTGGAGGTTCTTCTCGAGGACGACGGTGCTCTTCGTGGAGCCTTGGGACAGGACCCTGGTGACGGGGGGCATCGTGACGAAGCGCTCCACGGCCTTCTCGGGCTCCACGGAGGCCACGAGGATGTCCAAGTCACCGACGGTCTCCCTCCTCCGGCGGGCGGAGCCAGCGACCTCCGCCTCCAGCACGGCATCGGAGCCGGATAGGTAGCTCAGGATCTCCTCTATCACGGGGAGGACGGCGCCGAGGAGGAACCTCCCCTGCCTCGTCCTGAACTCCTCGATGCTTCTGAGGAGGTTCTCCTCGGTCTTCTCCCCGAATCCCCTGAGGTCCCTGAGCCTCCCGGCCTTTATCGCGGCCTCGAGGTTGTCTATAGTGGCGATGCCGAGCTCCTGCTGGAACCTCAGTGCCTTTTTGGGGCCGACGCCCTCAAGCTCCATGAGGTCCCGGACGCCCGTCGGAAGTGCCTCCCTGAGGTCCTCCAGCTGCGAGCTCTGCCCCGTGTCGAGGACTTCCTCGATGACGCCGGCGATGCTCTTCCCGACGCCCGGGATCTCCTCGAGCTCCCCCCTCTCCCGGATCCGCCTCACGTCCTCGGTGAGGGTTCTAACCCTCTGGGCGGCCATGTTGTAGGCCCTGCTCCGGAAGCGGTCCCCCTTGATGGTGAGGAGCTCCCCGATCTCGTAGAGCACCTCGGAGACCCTCGCGTTGGCGCTCATGACCCTCGATCATGGATGAGCCCCACAGCACTTAAACTTGAAATTGAGGATACGCAAATAATTGGTGGGTTGAGGGCTTGAAGGCCGACATCTTGAGACACATAAGGGAGGAGGAGGTCGTGGACCTGGCGTCCGAGCTCATCAGGATCCCCAGCTTCACTGAGAGGGAGACCCCGGCGGCCGAGTTCATGAGGGGCTTCTTCGAGGACCACGGCTTCGAGGCCGAGATGCAGGAGGTCCAGCCAGGGAGGGAGCAGGTGGTTGCCCGGCTGAGGGGGAGCGGGGGCGGGAGGAGCATGATGTTCAACGGCCACCTGGACATCGACCCCCTCACGGCGTCCTGGGGGTGGGACCCCTTCGAGCCGAGGGTGGAGGGGAACAGGCTCTGGGGCGCTGGCGTCCACAACATGAAGTCGGGGGTCGCCGCGATGACGATGGCCGCCGTGGCCCTGGAGCGGTCGGGCATCGAGCTGAAGGGCGACCTCATCGTGGCCTGCGTCGTCGGGGAGCTCCAGGGCGGCGTTGGGACGGTACACCTAGTGAACAGCGGCGTCTGGACTGACATGGCCATCGTCCCGGAGCCGTACAGCGTGGAGAACATTCTCACCAAGAGTGTCGGGGTCCACGACTTCGCCATAAACGTCATCGGCCGAAGCGAGCACATCAGCAGGATGGAGGAGAGCGTCGACGCCATCCAGAAGATGACGAAGGTAATGGAGCGCATCAAGCATCTGGAGTTCGATGTCTACGACCCCGATCTGCCGGGGGCGCCAAGGTGGGTCGTCGGCAGCATCATCGGGGGGAGGAGCAGGGAGTACGACCTCGCCGGCCCCTACAACATACCGGACGTCTGCACCATCATCGTCGACTTCCGGTACCCCCCGGGCCTCACAATCGAGGCCGTCAACGCGAAGGTCGTCGAGATGCTCGAGGAGATAGGGGCCGAGGACCCCGAGTTCAGGTACGAGTTCGAGTACCCCGTGAACCCCAGGTTCAGGGTGGGCGGCGTCGTGATGCCACCGATGGGGGTAAGCCCCGACGCGGATGTGGTCCAGATCCTGAAGGAGAACCACAAGCACGTGACTGGGGAGTACCCCAAGAGGATAGGGGCTGTTCCACCCTACAGCTACTGCGGCAACGACACGGCCCACTTGGAGAGGGCGGGAATAGAGTGCTGCCTCTACGGCCCCAGGGGCTACCCAGACGAGGTCGAGAAGCACGTCAGGAAAGACGAGATGGTCACCTGCGCGAAGTCCCTGGCCCTGACGGCAGCAGAGGTGTGCACCTCTAGGAGGTAGGCACCAAGGAATCGAGATGTCTCAGCTCCTACCCCTCACACACTGGTATATGCCGACGAGGGTGATCGCGCCCCCTAGGAGGGTGAGGGTCGAGGGCGCCTCGTTCAAGAAGATGTAGGCCAGGATGGTCGCCCCCACTGGCTCCCCTAGGAGGCTTATGGAGACGATGGGCGCCTCAACGTACCTCAGTGCCCAGTTGTAGACCGTGTGGCCGAAGATCATGGGGACGACGGCTATCGCCAGGAATAGCAGGTACTCCTTGGGGGGGAAGGGTGCGAGTATCGTTCCGGTGGCCAGGCTGCCGAGGACGAGGACCACGGCCGAGGTCGCGTAGACGGGCGTCACGTACGAAACCAGGTCGTGGCTCTGCCGGATCCTGCGCCCGCTCAGTATGTACAGGCCGAGCATGACGGCCCCGACGAGGGCCAGGAGGTCACCGTAGAGGCTCACCTCGCCCAGGCCGCTGTCCCCCACGGCTATGATGGTGGCGCCCGCGAAGGCGACCGCGATCCCCAGGAGGGGTCCCCTGCTGATCCTTTCCTTGAAGACGAAGTGGGAGATCGCCGCGACGAATATCGGGTCGATGTGGACGAATATGACGGAGCTGGCGACGGAGGTGAAGCTGAGGCTCGTGATCCAGGAGGCGAAGTGGAGAAGTGGAGAGCGAGGACGACGCCCACGCCGACGAGGTTCAGCACTTCCCTGCCGGAGGATCTCAGGAGCCTCCTCACGCCCCCCGAGTGCACGTAGAAGGGGAGCAGGATCAGGGTGGCGAAGGTCAGCCTGTACGCCGCTATGGCGAGGGGGCCCGCGCTGCTCATCCTGATCAGTATGGAGGCCGTGGAGACGGCCACGATGCTGATGAACAGTGCCACATTCGGTGGGAATCCCGGCCTCTCTCCCACGGCGAATCAAGGATGATTAAAAGGGTCGGAGTATAAAACATACAACCCGTGATGTACAAATTCTAGTAATTTCGCGGAGATTCGATTTTAATGGAAAAGACTAAACCCTTGTGGGTGTTATTTTTCGGGATCGTTATGCCCGTCTTCGAGGTCGAGAGCTGGCGGGTGGCCGAAGGCAAGGAGGAGGAGCACGGGGAGGCCATGCGCCGGTGGCTCAGGTGGGTGAACGACCACAGGGAGCTGTTCCCCGAGTGGAGGAGCGTCCGCTACTTCGTGAAGACCATCGCCGGTGAGGAGTCGGAGCGCCACCTGATAATCTGGGAGTACGACAGCCTCGCAGCCTTTGAAGCGTACAAGGCGAGGAGGGGAGACTACCCGGGGCCCTACAAGGAGTACAAGCTGAACGACCCCTACCACCAGGGCGTCTTCAACCACCAGAGCATGAAGGTCGAGGTCTGGAAGGACCTTGAGCGAAGCCTCTGGATCGAGTAGAGAGATAACCCACTTAGCCCGAACGGGTCGTCTGGAACAGTTTGTCTACATCCATCTCCAGCGCGGCGACGGGCATCTCCAGACTCCAGCTCTCCAGCACCTCGGGCCTCAGCTCCCCTGCCCAGCACAGGGGCTCCCCTTCTACCTTTACTATATAGCGCCTGCCTCCGATGAAGCAGTCGAGGCCCCCCACTTCTATCATCGCCTCGACCTCCAGGTTCTCTAGGATGCTGTTCATGACGGCCTTGATCTCGGAGAAGTTTGCCTTAGCATGGCAGAGGGCGATGGCGAGCCTACGGGCGCTCCTTGCCCCCGTTTCGGTGGAGGGGTCGATGAGGATGACGTCGTCCACCTCGTAGATGTTCTGGGGATAGGGGTGGTGCTTGTTGGTGCTCAGGACCTCCATGAGGCTGGGTAGCAGCCTGTTCCTCACGCTCGTGTACCCCTCCATCTTGGGGTTCGAGGTCTCAGCTATCGGCTCCTCGGGGAGGCCCATCCGGGCGAACAGCTTCTCCCGGTTGGACATCATGAAGGTGACCACCTCCTGGAAACCGAAGCCCACCAGGAAGTTCCTGAGTCCCCGGCTGAAGATCTCGAGGGGTTCCTCCCCGGCCTCGGAGGCGATTTCCGGGATCACCGGGACGAACCTGTCGTAGCCGTAGGCGATGGCGACGTCCTCCACTAGGTCGATGGGGTGCATTATGTCGGTCCTGTAGCGGGGCACCCTCACCCTCAAGGTCTCCCCCGGCTCCGCTTCATGCCCCATCATGGCGAGGTATCCTGCGGTCTCCTCGGGGGTGAACTCCATCCCAAGGGTTGCGTTGACGTAGCCGTTGTCGATGTCCATCTCCCGGGGGCTCAGATCAGGCGTCTTGAGCACGGTTCCATCGGGGTAGCGGTTCTCGACGGCGTAGATCTCGGCGCCCCTGTCGGCGAAAGTGGTGACGATTATGTTGAGGACCTCGGTGATGGCCTTTAGGTCGGTTCCTGTCACGTCGATGAAGATGTCCCGGGTCGTCTCGTTGATGCGGGTGTACTCCCCGTTGATGATGGGGGGCATGCTGAGGACCATTCCCTTCGCGTCGAGGATCATCGGGTACTCCCCGAAACCCTCGACGATCCAGGCGTACTCCCGGCCCGTGTGCATCTCGGTCAGTATCTTGGTGAGGTTCTTCTCGAAGCGCTCCCCGAGGGGCCTGAACCTGAACCTGGGGGGCTTCGTCGTATAAGTGACGGGGAACTCGACGGGCTCCAGGTTGTGGAGGCCGATCGCGACCTTGCGACGCCTTCTGCCGTGGGTGACGTGGAGCTTCTCCTGCATCTGTATTATGCTGCGGATGAGGGGGTCGTCGAACTCTACGTTCTTCACGACAGCGGTGACGAACCAGGGGCGGACTTTTTCGACCTTCTCCTCGACAACGACCTCGTATCCCGCTTCCTTGACGTCGTATTCCCTCAATCCCTTCTTCAGGCCCGTGAACGTGGCGTAGGCCCTGGCAAGGCCCTCGATGGAGAGCATGTCGGGCCTATTTGGGAAGACCTCCAGCTGGAACCCCTCGGCGGTCTCTCCCTCCCAGCCTGTCCCCATCATGGGCAGCCTGTCCCTCAGCTCCTCGATGGTCACTTCCCTGCCCAGGAGCCCCCTCAGGTCCTCGAGGTTGACATCTATGACCGGCATGCCTCTTCACTCCATCCAGAGCCTCGCCTTCCTCAGGAGGCCCATGTCGTTGGCGTAGAGCTGCCTGATGCTGTCGATCCCGTAGCTCACCATCACGAGCCTCTCGAAACCGGGCCCCCACGCTAGGACGGGGACATCTATCCCGATGAGGGGCTTCACCACCTCGGGCCTGAACATCCCGGCGCCGAAGAGCTCCATCCACTCCCCCCTCTCCTCGACCCAGACCTCGGCCTCCAGGCGGAACCTGAACCGCTTCGCCCCGAGCCCCTCGAGGTAGGCCTTGAGGTAGCCCTGCATGTCCCTGAAGGTCACCCCCTCACCGATGACGATGCCGTCGGTGTGGTAGAACTCAGCGAGGTGGTTCCAGTCGATGGTCTCGTTCCTGAAGACCCTGCCAACGCTGAAGAACTTGGCCGGGAGGTCGTCGGGCGTCAGCTTCGAGATCTGGTAGACGCTCATGCTCGTGCCGTGGGTCCTAAGGCAGTTCAACGCGGCGACCTCCGGGTCCCACTCGTACTCCCAGCCTGTGGAGCCGGTGGTCCAGCCATTCTCGTGGGTCTCCTTCACCTGCCGGACTATCTCGGGGTCAGGGAGCCTCCCCCTGTAGGGGGTTTTCAGATAGAAGGTGTCCGCTAGGTCCCGGGCCGGGTGGTCCTGGGGCTGGAAGAGGGCATCAAAGACCCAGAAGCTGAGCTCTAGGTGCTCCCCCGTCATCTCCTTGAACCCGAGCTCCACCCAGAAGCGGCGGATGAAGTCGATGACCTGGCTGAGGAAGTGGCGCTTCCCAGGGGTCAGGCTGGGGGCAGGAAGGCTCACGTCATAGCTCTGGAAGGAGGCCCCACGCCAAGCTCCGCTCTGGAGCAGCCCTGGGGTGAGCTGGGTGATCACCTCGGCCTCGCCAGTGGCCTCTATGAGGGGGACGACTTCCTCCCCGAACTCGGTTATGTCCACCCACCTCTCAGCCTCCTCGGTCTTCTCCACCAGCCCGCGTCGCACCAGGAGCCCGATCCTGCTCAGGTACTGTTCGTCGAGCTGAATATCCTGGAGGGCTGATTCCCTGAGGTTTGAAAGGATCCTCTCGTCGAAGGTCTCTTTCCCCCGGGCTTCTCTTCCGGTATCGGTGAGCATCAACTTGCCGTTCTCTATCTCCGCCCACTCGTTCCTCCTGATCCAGATGAGGGCGATGTCAAGCCGTTGGAATCTCTCCTTGAGTCTGGAAATGTCGTTCTCCCCGGCCGCCACGAGCTTGAGTAGGTTCTTTTCCGGAAGACCCTTTTCCGCATAAGCCTGCCCCTCGTCGGTGAGTCTGAAGAACCGTGAGACCTCCTCCCTGAACGAGACGACTCCCTTCGTCTCGGCCCATGCACACGCCTTCTCGACGGCGTCCCTGCCCAGCCCCGTGAACCGGCTGAGCTCCTCCGTCGTGGCCGATTCCCTACCCTTCAGGGCGAGGAGCACCTATTATACCGGAAGTGTCAGAGGGTCTTGGCTCTCCATATCGATTTTTAGCGGAGAAGCCATTTCCTTTGCGGACTAGCTCGGCCCTCGCGTCAGGTGGATCAGCCTGTCCTTCAAGGAAGCCTTCGTCGTCTTGGGGACGGTGTAGCTGAGCTCCCTGTCCCTATAAAAGGCGTTGAAGGCCTTCTCGCACTCCTCGCAGAAATAAGACCTGCCCTCGAAGACGCCGAAAGTGAACCCCTTCCCGGTGGGCTCCGAGAGGGCACCACACCTCGGGCACTCGATCTCCACCACCCAGCTCTCGAAGACGCTCGAGAAGTTGATAAGGTTCCCGTCAGGGTCCTTTATGATGAAGCCTATACTGTCGTCGGACATGACGACTTCGTCTTCCCCGATCTCGATCCCTTTCTCCTTCAGGTCGTCGACGATCTTCTTGACGCGCCCGTCCAGGAAGTTGATCAGGATTCCTCCGTCTCCCCTAAACAGACCCAGCCTTATTGCCCCATTGTTGACTATCGCCCATCCGTCGTCGAGGTCGCCGGAGACCGGCCTGAACCCCAGCCTGGCGTAGAAGTCGACGGATCGCTTTACATCTTGTACTTTGAGGCCTAGGAAGAATCGGCCAAGTTCCAATCCTATAAACCCTCCTGGTCCCTCTCTCTCGGAGAATCTTTCGTGTTAATAAATTAGATAATTATGGATTTGAGAGAAATATCATAGATTTATTTTCCCAACTATATCGCCTCCAAGGTGACCGTTCCTTTAGTTTGGGGGGTTTATGGGGTTTCAGAAGTACTCCGTGATCTTCCTCTGGGTCAGGGTGTGTCTCAGCAGGAACCCCGCGGCGAGCCACTGTTTCAGGGGGATGCTGAGCCTGCTCATCACCCGGCCCAGGGCTTCGTCCAGGTTGTCGTAGATGAGGGGCGGCTGCCTCATGGCGTTCCGAACGTTCTCCCTGACCTGCCAGACCCCCACGGGCAGGATATAGTCGGGGTACGCTTCCCTCAGGATGAAAACCTTGGCCTGCCTTCTGACCCTGGAGAGGTGCTCCAGGACGGCCAGCCTCCCTGAGTAGTAGCATCCACCCATGGAGGCGTACTTGGTTCGGCCGTTGTGCCCTTCCCAGTCGGTGACTATGGAGACGTGGGTCTCGGAGGGGTTCCACAGGGTCCGGGGGTACCAGGCCTCGTAGGCCTCGTAGCACCAGGCGTCTGGTACCAGGAGGACCTCGAACCTGTTCCCCAGGTAGTCGGACTCGTACACCTCGTAATGGTTGACGAGGGGGTGGCCCTTGACCTGGGTGGCGAGGTCCTTGGAGATGATATCGTCCACGGCCGTGATGCTCCACCGGGTGGGCACGAGGCGCCTGTTCCTCTCGACGCCGAAGCTCCCCATGCTGAAGGCCCTCATGATCTGGGTCACCGGGACGCCCTCACCGTAGAGCGTTAGGGTGGCTGGCGCGGCCCTGAGGTCTGTGTCGTAGTGGGCCTCCTCCATATCCCGGTTCCACCTTATGTAACCGATATCCATGCCCTCCAAGGGGGCCGTTGGGCCGATGGGCTGGACGTCGGCGTCCACCCTGAAGGTCCGTGTCGGCCTCTTCCTGAGCCTCATCTCGGTCTCCACGTAGTGCTCTGCGAGGCTGAGTTCCCTAGTCCTGTCAAGGATCCTGCCGGCGTCCCGGGGCTTCCTCACGTTCACCCTGTGCATTCCGCGAACCAGTTGGGAGCGGAAGTCGATGATCTCGTCTATCGACCTCCCGAGCCACCGCTCCGGCGCATCGAGGATAGAGGTGTCGCCGAAGTAGTTGGGGGCTAGGGGGCCGATGTTCACGTGGGGGTACCCGAAGCGCCCCACGAAGACGCTTGGCGGTGAGGATCCGTCCACGGAGAGCCCCTTGATGCTCCTCCACACCCTGAACTGGGACGCCGCGCGGGCGACGACTGGGCAGGTCGTCTTTCCGCAGAGGAGCTTGGAGCCCTTGCAGACGGCACAGAGGCTCCCTGAGGGAGCCTGCATCCTGAGGTAGTCCGTCGTGTAGTCGAGGTCTGCCCCCATCTGCGGGTCGGACGCCATCAGCTCCCTTATCCAGACGTTCTTGGGCTTCACCCGCTTCGATATCCTCTTCGGCAACTCAGATTGAGGCGGAGTTTTCAGGGGGGAGGTGGGTGAATCTGCCCCGATCCCCGATTCTGCTAGATGAGCGACACCAGGATCACGCCCACGACGATGACGACATATCCTACTATCACCCTTGGGCCCAGGTCCTCCTGTCCCCTCAGGAAGAGCCAGCTCAGCAGCAGGCTGAAGAGGGGATATGAGAAGACGATCGTGGTCACCACCGCCACGGTTCCCATCTCCATCGCCACCATCAGGGCGTATCACCCCACAGCCGACGATGCGCCCGCGGCTGAGTAGAACAGGAGCCCCCTCCCGTCGGCGCCTATCTCCCCCGTTCTCCCCGTTGCGAAAATGTAGACGAGGAGGCTCAGGGCGCCGGCGACCGCCCCCACCTGGGCACCGAGCGCCGGGTCTGGCTGGTGGTTCAGGGCCACCTTCCTTATCACGTTGGACAGGCTGTAGCAAAGGGCAGAGAGGAACGGGATCGCAAGATCCCCGCCCCTCAGGGAGCCCCTCCCAGCGCCGCTCAGGAGGAATATTCCCAGGACCACCAGCGCTGCCCCGGCGAAAACGGTGAAGGCGAACCCCTCCCCCAGGAAGACGATGGCCAAGAAAGTCGAGATCAGCGGGTTGCTGCCGATTATGGCGCTGCTCACAGCGACCCCCATCCGCCCCACGGCCACGAAGTAGAGTAGCCTGCCAGCGCCCAGAGCGAAGAGCCCGCTGACCGCGAAGAGGGCCAGGGCCGCCCAGTTCAGCCACGGGATTCTGAATAGGAGGAAGGCGGACAGGATCGCCGCCTGGACGGAGGTGCTTATCAGGGCAGCGCTCAAGGCGTCTGAGCCCCTCATCCACTTGGAGATGAGCAGGGCCGAGACCGCG
>SMTZ1_10007391_pt1 | contig 10990 bp, 7 predicted proteins | sample DeeMarSWOR136_30_FD_25667 | JGI IMG/M metagenome (IMG submission 25667)
GAAGGTTGTTATTGTTTTATCAATGATGTTCTTAAAAAAGTCATTGATACCTTATCGAAAAACTATGATATTACGTTATTAGATTCCCCGGCAGGATTAGAACATTTTTCTCGAAAAACAGGAAGAGATGTCACCGATCTGGTTATAGTTACGGATCCAAGTAAAATGGGCATCCATACTATGAAACGCATTTTAGAAATATCAAAAGAAGTAGAGTTAAAGTTTGAAAATATTTGGATATTAGGGAATCGTTTTCCAGAAAATTTAAGACCCATTTTAGAAAATGAAGTTGCTAACCTACATGAAAACAACGTAAAATTACTAGGTTTTATCTCCAACAATGATAAAATTAGCGAAATAAACTTATCGGGGGGAAATTTATTAAAATTAGCTGGAGATAACACTTCATATCAAGAAGCAAAACAATTATTTGCAAAAATTATTTAAAAAATTCATTAATTTTTTTATTCCGAAAACGCTTTTCTACACCATTTCTCATTCCTGGTAAACTAAAACAACTTTCAGGTATCATTCTTTTAAAATATGATTGATTTTCTCGTTCCAAAATAAATTGGGAATTATATAGAGTCTCAAAGATTTCTTTACCAGAAAATTGAATATCCTCAAAGTATGGAATAATAGGACGTTTTTCACTAACTTTTTCAACAACCTTTTTTAGGGGAGAATTAACCTCACAAATGTTTCCTTTTTCATTAATTATCGCAGTTTTATGATTATCTTCATTATATAAACATATAATACAACTAGGCCATCTTTCGTGAAAGTATTTCAAAATTAGATCCATTACACGATGTTTAAGTAATACCACCCCAAAAAGCACACCACGATTATTAATTTCTGTTCTCGTAAATTGTTTTGCTCGATATGCTTCAAGAAATACTTCACGCATCATCCTAATAATTTTTTTAGCTAAAGGTGATCCTGAATTACGTAGGAAAACCTCTGGCAACTTATTGATCTGTTTAGCAAGAATCGGAGAGAAATTTGCATGGCGAGGCAAATTTATTTTTAAATCTTCAAGGGAATATCCTTTTGCCCTTCCAATAACTTCTAATGGATCTCTTTCACATTTATTTTTGCTCATGGTACTCCTCTCTGAGGTAATTCATTATGATATTCTGCAAAATCTAGTATGGTCTTCTGATTTTTTCCGTTTATTATCAGGTAAGGATCTGCTCTTTTCAATATGACTCCTACAGATTTCAAATCTTTACGACTTTGAATTTTAAATTTTTTACTTCGCAAATTTATAATTCTTTTAGCTGAAATGGGGCCTATCCCAGGAACTCTTAATAATTCATGATAACTCGCTTCATTTATATCTAATGGTCCATGTTCTTTAAAGTAATTTCTAGCAAAATGAATCTTTGGATCCACATCAGGAAGATTACCCTGTTCATTTAAAACTTCTTTTAAATCTTCTAATTTATAATGATATATTCTTAATAACCAATCACTTTGGTACAAACGATGTTCTCTTGCGAGAGATGCTGCTTGTTTGCCAGCTAATGGTGTTCCTTCTATTGGAATAAAGGAAGAGAAGTAAGCGCGTCTCAAATCTATTTCTTTATAACCCCAATCTATTCTTTTAAGCAAGTCAAAATCGGTCTCCTCATCTGCAGCTCCTATAACAAATTGAGTTGTTTGTCCTCCATTAAGAATCGGGGCGCCATCCCATCTAAATTTTTTATAACCATCTTCTCTTCGATCTTTGATCATTTTCTCTTGATAATAGTATTTATAGTCTAGTTTTAAATCTTGCATTAGTTTAAGAGCCTCTTCATTATGTTTAATACGAATTTGTTTTAACCAACGTTGACGCTTCACAATATCGTTATAAAAATCTTTTTGGTCTGCAATTTCGGCTAAAAAATCCTTAGTGGATGCTTCCGAATTTATCGAGATACGATCTGAGAGACTTATTGCTTCTTTTAAAAGATACTGACTTACTCCAGGTAAGCACTTAAAATGTACATAACCCCGAAAATTATATTTGAATCTTAAAAGGCGAATTGCTTCTAACATGTCCTCAGTTGTTTGGTCAGCACTACCACAAACTCCTGAAGAAATGAATATACCTTCCACAACATTCATGGAATAAAGTTTCATAAAGGTTCGAGCATATTCTTCAGGCGTAAAGCTCATCTTATTACTACAACTATGAGTAAAACAATACTTACAATTATAAATACACTTATTAGTATATAGAGTTTTAAAAAGACTCATACATCGGCCATCAGGGGTATAACTATGGCAAATTCCAGCACTAGCCGTTGCTCCAACCCATTTGTTTGAATTTACAAAAAGTTTTGGATATTTATTTGTACGACTTGAAGCAGTACTGGCGCAAATATCATACTTTGAGTTTTCTCCAAGTATTCGTATCTTTTCTAAGGTGGATGGCATAAAATCATTCACTTTAAAGAATTAAAACTTTCAATAGATGAACTAAATCTATATCTTGATATATACCTTATAAATAGGCGGGGCATATTGAATTTTAAAATCAAATTAATTTTGATATATTTTAAAATAAAAATTTAATTTTTAATCATTCTTTTCATATTTATGCCAAAATATACTGGAGGAGAAATTATAACAAAATACCTTATTAAAGAAGGTGTAAAATATGTTATTGGTATTCCTGGTCATGGGAACTTACCATTAGTTGATGCATTTTTCAAAGATAAGGATAAAATTGAATTGCTACAACCTAAACAAGAAATGAGTGCAGTACATCTCGCCGTCGGATACTATAGAATCACGGAAAAGCCATTAGTAGTATTTACATCTATCGGTCCGGGAGCAATAAATACTGCTATTGGTGTGGCTGATGCTTATGTTGATTCTATGCCTGTATTAGTTATTACTGGAGATACACATGTACATATGAGAGGTAAGGGGGTTTTACAAGAAATAGAAAGGAAGAAAGACTCAGCTATGCCTAAAATTCTCGAACCTATAGTAAAACGTAGTTTTGAATTAGATTCAATCTCTCAATTACCAACAGCTATACAAAGAGCTTTTAACTTAATGATGACTGGAAGAAGAGGGCCTGTACATATTGATCTCCCAATGGATGTACAAGCAGAAGCTATCGAAGTTGAGATCCCAGAACCATTTGAAAGAAGAGCTTTAGGAAGAATTATGGGAGATCCTGAACAGATTAAAAAAGCTGGGTCTTTATTAAGAGATTCGAAAAGACCTGTATTATTCTTAGGAGGTGGTGTTATTACTGCTAATGCATTTAAGGAAGTTAAAATTCTAGCAGAGAAACTCGGAGCTGCTGTTGTAACTACAATGATGGCTAAAGATGCATTTCCTAATGATCATGAATTATTTTGTTGGGCAGCAGGTAGCAAAGGTACTACCATAGGCTTGAAAATGGCATCAAATGCTGATGTTCTTCTCGCAGTAGGTTGTCGATTTGCTGATGAAACAGCAAGTTCATATAAGCAGGGAGTAAGTTTTTCTATTCCCCCTACGAAACTCATACATATTGATATCGATCCTCATGAAATTGGGAAAAATTACCCTGTTACCGTTGGTATCGTTGGAGATGCTAAATCTTGTTTAAAACAACTTATAGAAGAATTAGGAGATTTTTCAAAGGAATACAAGATGTCAAATTATTTTAAAGAAATGCAAGATGAAAAGGAAAAATGGTTCAAATTTCTTAATGATAATCGGGATGATAAAAGAGTACCGGTTATGATTTCTACAGTTTTAAGAGAGATTAGAAAATTTTTTAACAGAGATGCTGTAATAGTTACTAGCTCGGGAAATGTACAAGCCCAAATGCTTCAGGAACTTGAATTCTATGACCCTAGGACTTGTCTAACTGCTGGTGGTTTTTCAACAATGGGATATAGTGTTCCTGCAGCGATAGGAGCTAAACTAGGATCTATAGATATAGGTAAGCCTGATAGACAGGTTGTAGCGCTAGTAGGAGATGGAGATTTTATGATGACGCTTTCAGAGTTATCACTCGCTGTTCAATTAGGTTTAAAAAATATTTTCTTTATTATTCTGAATAATTATGGATGGATTGCTATTAAAGACCTTCAGCAGACAGCCTTTGGAAAAGATCGAGGCTATGGCACAGCTTTCTATGATAAAGATGGAAATCCTTATACTCCTGATTTTACCAAAATAGCAGAAGCATTTGGATGCTATTCTGAGAAAATTTCTAAGAAACAGGAAATTATACCTGCGTTAAAAAGAGCTGTGAGTTCTGAAAAGCCTGGAGTAATAGAAATTCTTGTAAATCGCGAATATCCCTACACTGGAAGCCCTGCAGTTGGTTGGTGGGATGTTCCAATCCCAGAATATTTAATTGAGCTAAGAAAGAAGTACGAAAAAGAAATTGAAGGAGAAAAATTATAAACAGTAAGGCAAGATACTAAAATTTGAATTAATTAACCACTCTTCCTTTATTAATAGTATTTTAATAAATAGAATATTTCTCATTTAATTTATGTTTTAATTCTTTTGGAAAATTAAATTGTTTATCATAGAAATCATAGATGATTTGATCGATCTCTTTTTGTTCATTAGAGAAATCATACTTAATCTCTCTTTTCAAATTAAGAATTAATTTTCTAACAAGAGCTTCAACTCTTTCTTTCGTTATTAAATCAGGTAAAATTATTGGTAGCTCATGAATTCCTGTTATTTGAATACTATTAGTGTTATTTATAATTCCCTTGGCTAAATAATTATAAAAGGAACTATTTAATAATCCTAAAACATAATTGATTGAAAGTTTATCATTTTGAATTAAAAAACCAATAGCTTTATTTGAGTCCCAATAACACCCTTCTGGCATATAACGAGCAGCTAATCTTGAACTCACTCCGCTTATTACGATACCTTCATTTTCAAAGGGTACATTTTTAGGTATATCATAGATTGGAATAGCTTCATCATCCCATTTAAGAGCTTCCATTATAGGACGATAATATTGATCGTTTCCCCCTCTTTTTAGGTAGAGTTTCCAATTTCCATTTTGCATCTCATTTTTTGATATAATAAGATAGTGTTTATTCGAATCAGGAATATTAGAATTACGCTTTCTAAATATATCGGATAATTCCGTTCCTTTTATCGCAGCGATATATTTTTTATTATTATGAGTATGCATTCCAATATATCCTTTAATATAGGATTTTAATTTCGGTGCCACTTCAAATAACTTAATTACGTGTTCTTCTATACTTGTAAAGAAAATATTGAATGGAAGAGACTTGTATTTTATTTGTTTAATCTGATATAATTTTTCTGGCTTCCAATAATCTTTCTCATTGCGGACTCTTGGAATAATTTTCATTTGATTATTATCTCTTCTAAATTTATTATTATCACCCGTACATTTTGTTAATATTATAATTGCGGGATTTGTATTCACATTTTGTTTGGAAAATAAATCTTTTGGAGCTAAAAGAATTTCATTTATAATACAGTTTCCAAGTAAGAAATTTCGTAACTTTCTATGAGTACTTAAAGTTAAGAAAGAATCGCTAGTGATAAAACCTAATTTACCTCCTTCTTTTAATCGCCAAATGCTATTAACAATAAACATTGAATAAGTTTCGTGAGCATTGATTTTCCCATAGATTTTTTTTAACTGTTTTCGATTTTTACGTATATAAGAACTTGATTTATTTAAGTATGGAGGATTTCCAACGATATAGTCAAAAAAATTGTAGAACTTAGGTTTTATCGACAAAAGAGTATCACATGTAGTAAATGCAACTCCTAAGTTCTCGATTTCTTCCTTATATTCCGAATTAATGTCAAAAGCAAAAATTTGATTAGAATTTATACCAGATTTCAACAAAGAATTGATAAAAACCCCTGGACCAACACAAGGATCTAAAATTTTTTCTCCTAATTTAATAGACCCTATTCTTGATATGATATAATCTACGGTATTAGTAGGAGTTAAAACAACACCTAATTCCTTATTAGTAGAATTACTGATTTTAAAACACTTTATGCGGTTATTTTAATTGTTATTTATATTAAGATTAGTATCATACTTTTTTAAACTCGTGGTAATAATCTCGCATAATTTTGCTAGGATTTTTTCATCCACTTTATCAATAGTATCATGAGTTGAATGGATATACTTATAGGATTCCATATCTCCTATTCCAAAGCCTTGAAAATTTTTTTTCTTTAAAAAATAACCATCAGAATGAGAACCTACATGAAACTTTCTATAATAACTATTAATCTTTAAACCAACATCATTATTTAATAATTGAATATAGATATCACGAATTTTCTCTGAGACATTTTTTCCAGGAAATAAACATATACTTTTAGCAATCGCGTCAAAATTGAAAATTATTGAAGATTCTTTATTGATAAATGAAAGTTCTTTGTAGAAATTTCTTATTCCCATAGTACCACATTCTTCTGCTCCTGTGAAGATAAACCAGAAATTAAAGTTTTTTAATCTTGAATCTGGACTTAAGTAATGGTGAATTAGTTCCAATACACAAGCTATTCCTGAAGCATTATCAATAGCCCCATTAGAATCGTTATTTGTATAATTAATGATTATTAAAGACATAGATATTCCGTTTATAATTAAAGGAAAAAAATCTATAATATAAAATAAAAGATTAAGTTGAGGTAAGATAAAATTTTTTATTAGAATAATTATGAAGGTAATTAAGAATGAGAAAAGATAGTATCTCGAAGCCCTTATCCGAGCTAAGATTGAAATTTTTTGCCCTTTAGAATCTAAATGACAACAAAACATAATTATATTTTGAGAATTATTTATTGTTCCTTTGCCGTCCATTTTAACTATTAAATTTTGAGAAGGTAGTACTTTTCCCATATTGATAGTTTCTGGATTTCTTGTATAAAAAAATAAAGTTATCAAAATTCCAGAAGCTATTAACAAAATAATTGGAACTATAGTTGCTTTAATATTTAGGTATAGGATAAGAATTATCAGAAATAGTAAAAACAATGAAACTTTTGGATAAACTCTCGAGTAAAATGTACTGAAATTAAAATTTTGGGTAATAGGTTTAAGATTTAAAGTCTTTATTTCTTGAAATGCCAAATTAAAAGCTTTTTTCTCAAAATGTGTACCAGATAACCTGGGAAATGAGAAAATCTTTAAATTTTTCTTAATTCGGTTTTGATCAATCATGATATTTATTAATCCTTAATTTATTCAAGATTAGCCCCATATCTCGCTGAACTTACAATTTTACTATAAATCTTCAAAAAACCTTTATTTATCTTAGGTTCAGGTTTTATCCAATTACTAAACCTTTTCTCTATTTCACTATCTGAAATTAATAAACTTAAACTACGATTTTGAATGTCGATCTCAATCAAATCTCCTTCTTTTACTATAGCAATTGGGCCCCCTTCAGATGCTTCTGGACATACATGCCCTATACATGGACCTCTTGTTGCACCAGAATATCTCCCGTCTGTAATCATCGCAACAGATTTATCTAGCCCCATTCCAACTAAAATAGCTGCAGGAATCGATAATTCCCTCATTCCAGGAGCTCCTTTTGGACCCTCGTATCTTATAACAAGCACATCGCCTTCTCTTATTTTATTATTAACTAATGCTTCTTTAACTTCTTCTTCATTTTCGAAAACTTTAGCAGGACCTACGAATTTCTTATACCTCATTTTATCATCAACTGCGCTTTGTTTAACAATAGCCCCTTCTGGTGCTAAATTACCTTTTAAAACTGCGATTCCTCCTTCTGTTGAAATTGGATCATCATAATCACGAATAATCTGATGGTCATGTATTTCAATTAAGCTTAAATAATCTTGTAATGTTATTCCTAATACTGTTTTACAAGATAAATCCAAATTATCTGATAGTTTTTTCATTAGTACTCCTACTCCTCCCGCTTGATGAAACTCACTGATATTATATTCAGAAGCAGGTTTAAATATAGCTAACAAGGGGATCGACTTACTTAATTTATCGAAGTCAAAGTGATCTAAATTACCACCAATCTCATGTGAAAGCGCACACATATGGAGGATCATATTGGTAGAGCCACCAAAAGAAAGCGCCGCTTTAATACCGTTCTCAATCGACTGCTGGTTAATTATATCTAAAAATTTAATTTTATCTTTTACTAAATTCATTATTACTTTTCCTGTTTCTTTTGTTAAGTCTTCGCGCTCCTTACTTACAGCACTCATAGTAGCACAACCGGGCAAAGAAAGACCCATTGCTTCAACTATGCAGGCCATCGTAATCGCAGTTCCCATCATATTGCATGCTCCTGGGGAACAACAAGTTTTGGATTCTATAAGACGAAATTCTTCTTTAGAAATCTTTCCTGCCTTAAATTGACCTATTGCTTCTTTAATATCAGAGGTTACGTAAGTTTTACCTTTTAATGGGCCACTCTGAAAAGTTTTTGGTTCCATTACGCCACCGGTTAAAAAAATTGTTGGTATATTACATCTTGAAGCTGCTAATAACATCCCCGGAATAATTTTATCACAAGAACATAGCATAATCATTCCATCAAAATCATAAGCTTTAATTGTACTTTCAATTGAGGCAGCAATAATTTCTCGTGAAGGTAAAATGTATTTGGAAAAGTTTCCCGAATTAGCAATTCCATCACAATTTGCAATTGTATTAAACTCCATTGGTGTTCCTCCAGCATTTTTAATCACTTCCTTCACTATTGTACTCAACTTTTTTAAATGAATATGACCAGGATTGATCTCATTCCATGAATTTACAATTGCTATCCTTGGTTTAGCTAAATCATCATAAGAATAACCACACCCAAGATATAAAGCCCTAGCATAGGCTTTAAGAGGATCTAAATCAATATTATTTAACGTCATTTTTTTTTCTTTAATCTTCAATTATAATATCTCAATTAATATTCGAATCTAAATTTTATCTGAAAACCTTTTTTAATATTTACTGGTTTCTATAAAGTGATTCTTATAAATTCTATTAAATATTCTAATAATTAACATGCTAAAAGTAGGAATAATAGGAACTGGAGTTATATTTGACTTAAATATATTAGGCTATTTAAATTACCCGGAGATTAAAATAGCATGCTTATGTAATAGAACTATAGAAAAAGCGAAATCCAAAATAGAAAAGTTTAATTTGGATAAGAATCTTAGAGTCTACTCTAATTATAAGGAAATGATAGACAAAGAAGATTTAGACATCGTTGAGATATTGTTGCCTCATCATCTACACGCTGATGCCACTATTTATGCTGCTAAGAAAGGAATAAAAGGAATTTCAGTACAAAAACCCATGGCTTTAACTTTGGAAGAAGCAGATAAAATGATTGACGCGTGTAATGAGTCTAATTCAATTTTATCAATATATGAAAATTTCGTTTTTGCTCCCCATATAATGAAAGCTAAAGAATTGATCGAACAAGATTATATCGGTGATCCCTCATCAATAAGGATTAAAACAGCAATGGGGGGTATTGGAGGTTGGGCTGTTTCAGATAGCGCGGAAAAGTGGAGGAAAGACCCAGAAAAAGTAGGTGGTACTAGAATGGGGTCTCCTGTATTATTAGATAATGGATGGCACAATTTCACATTAGCTTGGTGGTTTTTTAACGAAGAAATTGAAAAAGTTTTTGCTTGGACTGGAAACTATAAAGGAATTGATGCTCCAGCATATGTGATGTTTAAATATAAACAAAATTTAGAACATATTATTCCTCAGTATGGTAATATGGAATTTTCTTTAATGCCAGAAATGGTCATACCTTCTAAGTATTATCCTACAGACGAATTTATAGAAATTATTGCTAGTCGCGGTATTATGAAAATTAATCAAGGAACTTCAATTGGAAATATTATGACTGAATCAGAAATTTTTGCTCCAATAGCCATTATTCGAGACGGGAAAGTAGAATCTTATAATGAATTTAAAAAGGATTGGAGAGTTAGTTTTATCAATGCAACCAAACATTTTATTGAAGTTATAAAAGGAAACGGAAAGCCAATCCTATCTGGTGAAAATGCAAGATATATATTAAAGTTTAATTTAGCAGCAATAAAGTCTTCTGAAACTGGAAAAGAAATTTATCTTGATGATTTTTAAATAGTAATTCTATTAATCAAATTGATATTTAAAATTTGTGTTCTTTAAACCTTGGTTTATTCCTTTCCTTAAATCTTTTCTCTTTCTCCTAAACATAAGGCTATGACCACGTCCATCTAAATTTTCAGGGTTCTTAACCAAGCATATTCCTTTTTCCTCGTTTTTGGAAGAAATTTCCTCCCAATTTACAATCCTTTTTTCTTGGTATGAAACATAAGGCATTTTGGCAAAAATACATAAATTTTTTCCTTGCTCACCATTATAAATTGGCGTTCCCCCTTTTTTTATTACATCTATAAAATGCTCTGTCGAATTTATAAACGAATATCTCCAATCTCGTGGTAATTCATTACCATGAGATTTTACTTCTCCATTAGAGAAAACAACAATTGGAGGATACTGTGGTGTTTTTGATAAAAAGTTGCCCCCACAAGTACATTGATTTATCCACATCATTCCTTTGGTACCTGAAATTTCAATAAATTCATCATTAGGGTAATAGTTGCTTGGGTAATAAATATTTGGTGCAATAGTAAATTGCATTGAACCAAATATGGGAGGTTCGCCTTCATTTCTTTGAGGATATTTCCAAAAGGTAAAACTTGGAATATCTTGGGCTCCTTGGAAGTAATCAATCCAACTATACAATTCTTCAACACGTTCTTGACCCATTAACCATAGTGCCATTGAAAATTTATGAAAGCCATCATCATAAATCCATGGTCCTCCACCACAAGTTTCTGAATCGGTTCGCCAAACAAAAGATTTTAGATCAACAGACATACTTGGACCTCCCATAAGAGTAGTATTTATTCTAAAATTTGTGGGTTGACCGACTACACCCTGCTCTAATAACTCTTT
>SMTZ1_10012989_pt1 | contig 10989 bp, 13 predicted proteins | sample DeeMarSWOR136_30_FD_25667 | JGI IMG/M metagenome (IMG submission 25667)
AGAAAAAAGAGACACCATGTGTCTCCATTTATATGCCCACCTACCGCACTTCACCACAAACAAAACAGAATCCGATTCGTCTTAAAAATCTCTTAAAAGAGGCTGAAGATCGGTTAATGGCGAGTGGTCTCCGCAGACCGGAAGCAAGAAAATTATTGAAACCGGCCAAGGCCCTTCTCAACGACGGTCTTTTCTGGCAGCACCAAAATGATGGGTTTGCAGCATTTATCTCGGCTGAGTTTTTCCGTTACATCCGTCTTCCTGTGACCTTTAAGGAGTTATTGGTGGTCACCGATCGATTTCATCTCAAGCCCCTCCTTCACCTTCGCAACAATGATGGACAATTCTACATCCTGGCACTTAGCCAGAACGAGGTCAGACTCTTTCAATGTTCACGGCACAGTTGCAACGAGGTCCATTTAGAAGGGGTCCCCAGAAATATAGCCGAAGCCCTTAAGTACGATGAGCCTGAAAGACAGCTACAATTTCACACCCGGACTCCCGGAGGAACGGGTGTGCGGGCAGCCATCTTCCATGGACATGGAATGGGTATCGATGATGCCAAGGACAATATCCTTCGATTCTTTCATCAAATTGATCAAGGTTTGCACGATTTACTTGGGGAGGAACGCTCACCCGTCGTGCTAGCAGGAGTGGAATATCTCTTCCCAATTTACAAAGAAGCAAATACGTTTCTTCATCTGATGGAAAAGGGAATTACCGGGAATCCTGAGGGGCTGAAACCCGAGGAATTGCATCCTCAGGGTTGGGAAATCGTGGAACCTTACTTTCTTAATGCCCAGCAGGAGGCGGCTGACCGATTCAGGCAAATGGCAGGAAGTGAAAGGGCTACCACCGATATCAAAGAGATCGTCCCGGCAGCTTATGATGGTCGAGTCGATCTTCTCTTTGTAGCGGTGGGTATCCAGCGGTGGGGAACCTTTGATCCGGTTACCCTTGCGGTTCATTTACATAAGAACCCAGAACCAGGAGATGAAGATTTACTGGATTTTGCCGCCCTTCATACCCTCTCAAATGGAGGGACGGTCTATGCCGTTGAACCAGAAAAAGTGCCGGATGACGCTCCTCTTGCCGCCGTGTTTCGATATTGATGCTTCGCTCATCTATCGATAAGAACAGCGGAGCGCAATCATGGAGAGGAAAAAGGCCTATCAAGAGGATTTAGAAGCTCAGCTGAAAGAGCGAGGGGACTGCGGGGCAAGCGACGGTTAGGATCCCTGGCACGGTATGATGCCATCGAGAAGAGGTCGAACGACTTCAAGGACGTATGACCTCAGGTCCTGCATCATCGGCGCTCCGAAGGAATACGGACGCAATGACCCATTTTGCAACAAACAGTTGCATTTTTCCCCATTTCCATATTCCTTCTATTTTTTTATTAAACTCCGAAGTTACTAGAATTATAGAACTTTATTTTTTCCCGATTCGGCATCTTTTTTGCGTCCTATGTCTATTAGGCATTCTTAAAAAATAAGATTTTCCCGATGAAACAGAAGTCCTCATCGAGGCTACCGGGACACAGGTCTCTAATGATTCAGTTGCCTTCGATTTGAATCATCCTTTGGCGGGAAAGAACCTCACCTTTGAGATAGCACTGATGGAAATCGCAGAGGAGGCCCCATCGGATTAAAAGAAGTTACCCATTCACACCCAATTTCATAAAAGGGAGGAGCGTTTTATGAATGATTACGCGGAGTTTGATTTTAGGAGAATTCAAATCCCGAGGATTCCCTTGAGATTCATCCGATGGATCATCATAGGGATCATTTTGATCATCTTTCTCTTTACTTCTGTTTTTACTGTGAATCCTGAAGAGATTGGTGTGATTCAGCGCTTTGGGAAATACATACGGGTGGTTTCTCCCGGTTTAAATTTTAAGTTACCCTTCAGCATTGAAACGGTTAAAAAAGTTCCTGTTGAGCGACAGTTAAAGGAAGAGTTTGGGTTTCGAACCAAGATAGCGGGAGTCAGGACAGAATATGTTGGACGAGTCTTTCAGAAGGAATCACTGATGTTGACGGGTGATCTGAATGCCGGCGAAGTCGAGTGGATCGTCCAATTCAGGATTTCGGATCCCTACAAATTCTTATTTAAGGTCCGCAATGCGATATCGACCTTTCGGGATATGAATGAAGCCCTGATGCGAGAAGTTGTGGGTGATCGTTCTGTAAGTGAAGTCTTAACGATTGGTCGGGTAGAAATAGCCAATACGGTCACTACAAAATTGCAGGAATTATGTGACCAATATGAGACCGGGATCAAAGTGGATCAGGTGGTTCTGCAGGATGTGAATCCCCCAGATCCAGTGAAGCCGGCCTTCAACGAGGTCAATGAAGCGCAGCAGGAGCGAGAAAAGTTAATTAATCAAGCCCGGTCTGAATATAACAAGGTGATTCCCAAAGCCCGGGGTGATGCATTGAGAATCATTGAAGAGGCCAGGGGGTATGCCGTAGAGAGAGTAAATCAGTCCCGCGGTGAAGCAGCCAGGTTTAACTCGATCTTCAAGGAATATTTAAGGGCTCCTGAAGTCACCCGGCAAAGAATTTACCTTGAGACCATGAACGATGTACTCCCAAGAGTGGGAAGGAAGTTAGTTACAGATAATGAAACGACAGGCATTTTACCATTATTTCAATTCACCAAGGAGGCCAAAGAAAAATGAATAAGCCGACATCTATGATCATTATAGCGGTCGTCATTCTGGGGCTGATCGTTCTCTTCTCTGCGACTTTTATTGTGGATGAGACGGAGCAAGCCATTATTACCCAATTTGGAAAACCGGTGGGTGATCCCATTGTAGAACCGGGGTTTCATTTTAAAGCTCCTATCATTCAAAAGGTCCATTTTTTTGATAAGCGATTTTTAGCATGGGATGGTGATCCCAATCAGATCCCCACCAAAGATAAAAGGTTTATCTGGGTGGATAGTTACGCGCGCTGGCGGATCGTAGATCCTCTTTTATTTTTTCAGCGAGTGCGGGATGAACGGGGGGCTCAGACCAGACTGGATGATATCTTAGATGGTTCAACGCGCAATGCTATTGCCAATAACAATCTGGTTGAAATTGTCCGTTCGACGAACCGAGAATTAGAGGTCAGTGAGGCGTTGGAGGAAATGAAAGAAACTGAGATAAACCTCCGAATCAAATTGGGCCGGGAAAAGCTGACTCGATTAATTATTGAAGCGGCTTCTCCACGTCTACAAGTGCTCGGGATTGAATTACTTGACCTTCGCTTTAAGCGAATTAACTATGTTGAGGAAGTACAGAAAAAAATATACGAACGTATGATCACGGAACGTAAACGCATTGCCGATAAATTTAGATCGGAAGGCCAGGGGGAGGCGGCAAAAATTTTAGGTGATAAAGAGAGGGATTTGAAAAAGATCCAATCCGAGGCGTACAGAACGGCCCAGGAAATTAAGGGGAAAGCCGATGCCGAAGCGACAGCCGTCTATGCCAAGGCCTATAATCAAAACAATGAATCCAGAAATTTCTACCAATTCCTAAAAACCATGGAAACCTACAGAAACACTCTATCTGAAAAGGACTGGCTTGTTTTATCGACCGAGGGTGATTTCTTTAAATTTCTTCAAAACCATTCTGGAAAGTGACACGGATTTCGATTGGACCACCAACATGGGAGGGTGAGTTCCCTATTCTAGAAAGAATAGGGAACTCACCCATCAGATTGCTTGATTTTTTCTTCCTCTCTTCCTTCCTTGCCCCCATTTTATTCACTCCCTCTTGACCTCTCCTAAAAATTTCGACGATTCATTTTCAGATATGAGAAATTTGGTCTTCCTCCTCACCTTTCTTCTCCCTCTTCTGATAAACTTCTTCAAGGAAATCCTTGGCTAACTCCCTGCCTCCCCATCCAAACGCAATGGCGAGGGCCAAGACAATACCGCCAAAGGTAATGGTGAAGGTTGCGACGATCACCTTTTCGGCAATGCCCAAATGATAGAGAGCCATCGTTAAGGAAAGAATGATGATGAACCACCGGACAGCCCGACTAACGAGTCTGGCCGAATTGATTTGCGCATTCACTGCTGCGATTAGGGCGGCCTGTCCTAAGAAGATGGCAATTAAATAACCGATCACCAGAATGAATAAGGCAGCGAAAAGATTGGGAAGGTAATTGAAGAACCGAGCGATGAAGTTTTGGGTTGCTGCCAACTCTAGGGCATTCACCGCCAGGATGAGGGTGATTAGGGCGATGACCCAGTAGAAAAACTGGCTGAGTAGATGGGTAGGCGAATAGGGCATCCCTCCCTTAGACACAATATGGGCCAAACCCCAACGCTCGCTCACCTTATCGAATTGAATCGCCTTTAAGAAACGTAAAAGGAGTATCTTGAATAGCCATGCAACAAAAAATCCGATGATCAGAATCGTGATCATTGCCAATAGATTGGGCAAAAAGGTGATGATTTTTCCCGAAAACTTATTTAAAGAGTCTGAAATGGCACTCCTCCAAACCTCTCCCATATCCTTCACCTCCTCTTTTCTCCCTCTTCCCAATGTTCGATAAGATAGGGCTTCATCTCCTCAAAGACCCTACAAAGGGATTCAATGTTTTCTTCAACCTCATTTGCTGAACTCTCCCGATTTTCTTTAACAAACGAAGCCACCCGGCCTAAATAGAGAGGAATCATTGATTTCAATAAATGTTCAAGATGAACCGACCCCTTGTGATAGGCTATTCCAAAGTCGTAAATGATACAAACCCATAGGTCTTGTGGAAAGGAGAATGCTTCATCCGATAACCGCTCAATAGATTCCAGCCGGTGGGCCGTCTCATGGGATAATACCTTTCTCCAGATCTCCATTAAGTCCTTAACACCTAACCGGAAGTTTACGATCATCCGCTCCACATTGACGGAGATTGGTTCCAGTCCCACTTCATAACGGAAACCAAAAGCCGGGATAGGTTCTGATCCATTAATCCCTTTCCAGAGCTTTTGATATTCATGCATTAAAGCATACACAGAAGAAACAACTTGAGTAAACATCGGTCCGAGATCGCTTCCAGGGTCTTTGGCATCATGGATTTTAGCACCCAAGTAGGATTGACATACCTTATACCCTTCCGCAATAGCAAGGGTGGTCATCCAGATATCGATCCCAAACCTCGCCACATCAGTTTCCCATACCTCTCTGGTTAAATAGAATTTTGCCAATTCCCCAGAAAAACCGAAATCTCCTCCAATGGGTTGACGGACGCTCTTCCCGTATAAAGCCCGTGTTAACGGGTAGACGATACTGTTTGTGATCGTTCCATCGAATTTATGTCGAGCATAAAGGGGAGCAACATAGTCAAACCCTTCTTCGTAAATAGGCCTGAGAAGGAGTTCCATCCATTCCGGAGTAATCGACCTTAAATCTGAATCGACGACTGCACACGCCTTTGCATTAAGGGCCTTAGCTGCTTCGAAGATGGCCCGGAAGGCGCTCCCTTTCCCGGGAACTCCGTGATAGGGAGTGATGATCTTATGGACCGGATGAACAGGATGGGAGGTAAGGATGGTCTTAAAATCTTCAATCCGAACCTTCTCCACCTCCTCCTGTGTTCCATCTGTTGAACCGCCATCGGAGTTAAATAGAACGGCTTTGGCTCCTGGAAAATATTTGGCAAGACCGGCCGTGACAGCCCGGACGACATGACCAATCGTCCGGACATTGTTGTAACTCGGGATACCGATCAACATGTCAGCCTCTTTAATCTCTTCCATCTGAGTCTGCAAAGATTTTTCCATCTGCCTTCCCTGTGATTAAACCCAACAACTCTCCAATATGCCGCCCAAGCCTTCTTTCTGGATATCGCCCATCACCCTTTCCCAATCGGCTCTAAATCTAAGATACCTCAGCCATCCTCCGCTCCTCCTCTCAAAAATAAGGCGGAGGTTAGCAAGGCATTCCCCAGCTTTCACCCACTCCCCTCTTATCAGATAATCCAAGGCGAGAAAAAAGGAGGTCAGCAAGGCTTTCGGATAGAGGGTCCACCTCAGGAAATATCCTGGATAGGGGTCGAGAGATATAGCCAATCCGGCTCTTACTTTCTCTCGCTCGTATAAAAATCGCTCAATATCCCCGCGCAACTCTTCCTGTAAATAAAATTCGGTCCTTACCGGGTGAAGGTGCTTGATCTTTAGCTCTTTGTCAAAAAAGAGTGAGAATCCCAATTGATTGGCATTGATGAGATAATCCGTATCTTCTCCTCTTGGAATATAAGGGTCGAAGGGAATGCTCCGAAAAAGATATTGGTGGAGGACGAGATTTCCTCCTAAGAGCATGGGCGAAAGAACGAGTCGATCTTTTGAGGAGAGAATCTTCTCCCACACTCGATTCATCCACTTTGTCTTATTCCACAAACATCTCCACCAAAGACGTTGAGGACGAAGGGCTATTGATCCATCTGGGTTGAGATAAAAACCACCCTTGCCAACGACTTCTTTTCCATTCCATCTCCTGTTCAGATGCTCGCAGGCGATCGCCAAAAAGTCAGGATCCTCCACCACTTCGTCATAGTCAATAAAGACGGCTACCTCTACGGAGATCGCCTGAGCCAAGAGAAGGCCAATATTTCGAATTTTTGAAAATCCGTTCAGATCCATAAGGAATGAAAGATTTTTAAAATCTTTTTGATTTAAATATTCTCTCAAATATTTCAGATGATAGGAGGAGAAGATCAGTGTCCCATCCTTCCTCAGTTGGCTCATTCTATCCCTAAGGAACTTGTCCATCTCCGACAAAATAACGTCACCCTCTCCTCCAGGAAAGTCAAGACAAACAAGGAGGATAAGCGTAAAGCCCTGTTCCTCCAATACCCTCAGACTTGCGATCGCCCTTCCGGCCAACTTCAACGCTTCCAATTCCGGCAATTCCTGCGGGTGTCTGAATCGAAGATAGATCGGGATGATGATCGCCTTTTTCATGCTTCCTTGGGCTTGTCCTCTTTCTCAAGGGAAGGAGAAGGCCCGTATAACATCTTTTCAAGATTCTCAACCTTCTTCTTCAAGTCTCTTGATTTAAAGGAATTCTTGACGGCTCTTGGGACCCAAAGCGATAAGATCAGGAGAATGCCTATCCCTACGGATCCTAGGATGGTGTAAATGAAGGAAGTCTCAAATTTCCATGCGAGGAATTTCAACCCCACGAGGGGAGCAGATGAATTTTGGACTGCAAAAATAGCAACCCCAACGGCCACCAGTAATACGAACCAGTAAAAGAATTGCATCTTTCATCCTCCAGATCTAATTTCTGACTCTCTTAATACGCTCAGAATCGCCCCATTCCATGCCTGAGGTCCCGTTTCGTTGATGGTAGTCAAATTCTTAATAGGCGGTAGGACGTCTAGGGAAACATCACCTTTCCCCTTCAGAAAAAATGCGTGATCCACTCTTTCCAACATGGGTAAATCATTAAGAGCATCTCCAACAGCAATCGTCAGAATAGAAGAGAATTCTTTGGAATAAAGTCCCTTCAAAATTTCTACAGCTTTCCCTTTATCATTCTTTCCCAGGATGTGGTGAAATTTTCCCCCCCAGACATAGTTCATCCCCTTCCCTTCGATCTTCTTTCTCACAATCTCGGCTTCCTTCTCTCCACCTTCAATCATAAAAGCTTCGTCATACTCCCTTTTTTTAGCAAACGCGGCCTCTTCCAGGCTCAACCCACAGAGAGAAGCAAGCTCCTCCTCAGAAAGATCGGAAAAGCCCTTTATCCCAATTCCCGTCTCCTTCTTTATGGATTCTAAAACCTCAATGATCCGGAGGTAAAAGGTGCCCAATTCCAGGACGAAATATTCCTCTAATTCCCTGTCATAAGGAAAGGGAAAAGAAAAGTAATCTTTGGGGACAAATATCGCCCCACCATTTTCGGAAACGAAAGGATGGTCGTTTTCTAATTTTTCTCGGTAACGTTCAATCTCCCTCCTTGTTTTACTGCTTGAAAAGATGAGGGGGATACCTTTCAGCCGGATCAGATCGAGGGCAGGCTTTGCAGGCTCAAAGGAATAGGAGTCCCTGTCGAGCAACGTTCCGTCAAGATCGGTAATAATTAAAAGTCTAGGTGTTGTCGTCATCGACGGCATTCTTCAACCTTTCTAAGAAGTCAGGAATAGCAGAGGCAACGCGACTCCAATTGGGGATGAGGGGGATACTGAGAGGGTCTTCTACAAAGGCCTTGCTGGCCAGTTCGATACTTCATGACGGTCAAAGTCGAGGCCGTTGATAGCCGCATCGTCATGATATTTGGTGATCGCCTCCTGAGCCGTCTTCAAGTAGGTGGCTTTCAATGTCTTTAGCATGCTTTCTGAAAGATCTATCCCTTCACTGGCCAAATTTCGAAAGAGGTTCTTTGCAATGTCCGTTGTCATTCTTAAAAGCCCCTTGCTGGGCTCGTCTGGAGAAAGCTCTTGGTGCTTATGATCATAGTTATCTGTTAAATCCACTTGACAAATCCGTCTCAACGAGCAGTTACGGAAGACCTCTGAAAGGACGCCGATTTCCAACCCCCAATCCCAAGGAATGCGGTTGATCCGTGCCAGGTCTGTGATCATTGAAAACTCCCCTGCCAACGGGTATCGAAAACTATCTAGATAGACTAAGAAGGGAAGGTGCCCTAAAAGCCGTTCCAGAGATCGGATCAGAGGGGTAACAAACAAGCGAGTCACCCTTCCGTGCATCTTATTCGTAACGCGGCTATAATATCCTTTACAAAACTCATATCCCAGATTTGGATTGACGACGGGATAACATAAGCGCGCCAAAAATTCCTCATCGTAACTGACGATATCACAATCATGAAGCACAATCACCTCATTCTTTTCGCTAGCTAAGACATAACCAAAGGCCATCCATACGGAGCGCCCCTTTCCGTCCTCCCCCGCAGAAATATCATTCTTGGTTAAAATGTCATAAAGAGATCGAACTCTTTCCCCATCATTCCAGACCACAATCGTTTCCTGAGGAAGGACAGAGAAGAACTCTTTGGCATGTTCGAACTCCTGCTCATCCGCCCTTCCTACACCTGATTGATATAGTTGACCTTCTGAATCTCCGAAACAATCTTCTTTAAAGCCTTCTCTTTCAATTCTGAATAAAGGGAAGGTAGAACAAGGGCCACGGGATGGTGTCTGGAATAGAACTCTAATTCCATCTCCATTCGTTCCAAATTTGCCTTTTTTAATCGATGGAGTGTTGTGATCACCCCAGGTTGAAAGAAATCGCTCATAGACGAACCCCCTCTCTCCGTCTGCGTTTATCTGTCTCTGTATGAATCGCTTGTAGGCCTTATCCCTTTTTCCGTTCCAGATAGGCCTCGTTTGCCTGGGTCAAATAGCCCTCGAAGAGGATCAGGTCAGGGTGTTGGTCAAAGGTCTCCCATCCCATCACATCAATGCCTTTCTGCTGGGCTTCCACGGGTTTGAAGACGCGGAGAAATGTGACGGGCCTTCCTTCTTGCAACGTCCCTTCACGCTCCACACATCTCATGTCCTTAGAAAGCGTATCCACATCAATCTTATGCACGCTGACCAGATGTCCCCAGGCACCCCCATCGATCTGCTTGACCACTTTCTTTTTGAAAAACCCCATCACACACCTCCTATTCTACCTAAATAAAAAGACAATTACCACTGAAGAGAGATACTCTTCTTTCCTGACATTCACGGTTGTTACTTTTTCATCTGAACCGCGGTTTCCCTCTCCTCGATCCTAACACCTCCTTGACTAAAGTGATGCTTCGACGCCCTGACCTCTTCGCCAATTTGCCGATCTCTGTTAAGGATCTTCCCTTGCGATAGCTTGAAAGGGTCAACAACATGGGCATATTCACTCCTGTCACGACCTCCACCTTCTGGTCTTCCAAAAAGGATAAGCTCAAGTTTGTAGAGGTCCCGCCTAAAATATCGGTCAAAATCACCACACCGTCCCCGTCATTGATCTCCACTATTTTCTGCTGGATCTTTTCTTGAACCTCTTTCGGTTTATCCTTCGGCCAGATCGAAACGCCACCTATTTTCTGCAACCCCCCGACAAGGAACTGAATGGTTGTGACGAAAGCCTCCGCCAACCTTCCATGAGAGACAACGAGAATTCCGACCATTTCTACCCCCTTGCTTTTGCCCTTCTTACTCCTCTCTTGCCAACGGCGGATGAGGATTGAAAGAAGAGAAGACCATTTGATGAATCAACTCTCTCAATTTTTGGAAATGGATTGGTTTCTCTAAATAGGCCGTAGCCCCTCTTTCAAGGGCCCTCCGGTATACTTCTTCACTGCCAAAGGCTGTGATGACAATGATGGGAATCCCAGGTTGAAGTTTTCTTATTCTTGGAAGAATATCCAATCCCGTTAACCCGGGCATCCGGACATCCGTAACGACCAGATCAAAAGGCTCCTTGACCAGTTTCCGAAAGGCTTCGTAACCATCCCCCACTGTATCTGCTTCATAGCCTTCCTCTTCAACAAAATCTCTAAGCAGGGATCTCATCTCCTCATCATCTTCAATAATCAATATTTTGGTAATTGGATTAGAATAATTTGAAGCTTCCATAGATGTTCCTAAGCTTTTTAAGCAAAAGAAATGCCAATAAAAAAATCACAAAATCCTATTGATTTCAATTAATTAGGAGAGTGTAGGAAGTAAGATATCTGGAGAAATAGGGTAAAATGAAACAGCCTGGGGCAAAAAGGGTCAATGAGAATCAAAGGCGCTTCCAGCTATCTATCCATCGGGAGAGGGGGTGCGTCTTTATCAAAGTAAATGATCCTTTCTCCCGGGTGGGAGAGAACATGGAAAAGTAAGAGATAGCGCCTTAGGGATTGAGTGATCAAGAATTTTTCCTTCACATATTCGTAAGCATATTCTCCAATTTTTTGGGCGACATCAGGACGGCTGAGGAGATATCGAATCTGATAAGCAGCTCCTTCGACCGAATGGACAAGAACTCCTGTGAGATCGGGAA
>SMTZ1_10022832_pt1 | contig 10988 bp, 10 predicted proteins | sample DeeMarSWOR136_30_FD_25667 | JGI IMG/M metagenome (IMG submission 25667)
AAGTGCTCGCGCACCGTCGACGCCGCGATCCGCGAAGCCGGTGGTCGGCCCACCATGTGGAAGACCGGACACTCCTTAATAAAGGCCAAACTCAGGGAGTCCGGGGCACCGCTAGCCGGCGAGATGAGCGGCCATATGTTTTTCAAGGAGCGCTGGTACGGCTTCGATGATGGGCTATATACCGCCGCCCGTCTGCTCGAGATACTCGCGCGCGAATCACGATCAATCCGCGAGGTATTCGCGAGCCTGCCGAACACCGTGAACACGCCGGAGCTCAACGTGAAGTTTGCCGAGGGTGAGCACTACGCTGCCATGAAGGAACTGATTGCCGCTGCCAGCTTTCCGGATGGCACAACCACAACCATTGACGGTCTGCGGGTGGATTTTTCGGACGGCTTCGGCCTTGTGCGCCCCTCCAATACCACGCCGGTATGGGTCTTGCGCTTCGAAGGGGACAATCCTGTTGCGCTCATGCGCATTCAGGAACGCTTCCGCGACCTGATCCTGCGGGTCCGCCCCGGCATCATGCTTCCCTTCTAGAACGTCCGGTCTTCCGTCAAGCACGCGTCTTGCCCCAACTGCGAGGCTCGCACTGCGCACTTGCGCTGTACGCTCCGGGACCATCAATCCCAATTTGGTCTTCTGCCCGTCCGCGTCGGGCCCGCTCAAGCCACGCCGGGTCGATCCGCAAGCAACGGCAGGAAGAACCGTTTGGCAAGCTCTATGGCTTGCGACAACGACAACACGCTATTGCGCTCCCGTGAGACCGCCTGCCAACTGGCGGCGTGCGAGGCACTACAAAAGAACAACATCTCCCGGCACAGCGAGTGCGCGGCACAGCCACCGGTCGCCTGCCAGGCAATGCCTACGTGTACGTCCCGCAGCAGATGCGCGGGCCTGATGCGCTGATCATCCTGTGCGAAACTGAGCGGCGCAGCGCAAGTGTGGCAGCGCGACTCGATCCGCGTGCCGAGATTGAACATCGGTCCTATGGCCAACGCATCCACCGCGCACATGGCGTACCTAGTGCGACCATCCAACGTTACGCGATGTGCGGTGATCTCGAGCGTAATGGGATAGGCGCCCACAATCCTCCCCCCACCGTTCACCACAACGAGATCCGCGGCCCGCAGTTGTTCGAGCGCCGCCGCACCATCCGCCACACCGGCCTCAACCAACAGCGCAGCAAACGATGGCGATTCACCCTCGATCGCAAGCCAGCGCAAGATTGCGCGGTGCAGCGCACGGAACGGCGGGTCGAGCTCGGCTTGGCGCACGGCAAGCGGCAGGAGCGAATTGAGACGAACGAGCGCCTCTTCCACTGACAGGTAATGCGGCGTCGCTGGAGACTTGTTCACGCGCAACATTTAGCACAGGCATGGGCCTCTGCCTATTCTCGTCTGCTGTGTTGACTGCCGGACGTGCTCGAACACGCCTCAACCTGTGGCGGCCACGGCGCCGGACTTGGTTCCGTACCACGGTACGAGTCTTACTCCTGGCCGCTAAAAGACTCGCCCGGGTTGCCAATGCTGGTGGAACCTATTCTTGATCCTGACCGCCCCAACCCCCTACCGCGCCTCCGCTGCGCGCTCAAAACGCACGGCCTGCCGCCGATTTGGGTGGAGTGGGACCGACAGGCCCCCGCGTGTCCGGATCAATTGCCCCGCTATGGCTCGCCCACGGTGCTCGTCAACCGCCGCGACGTTGCTTGCGAGCCGCCAATCGATACACCAAGTAGTCGGTTTTATTTCGATGATCGGGGTGACCGCCACGGCGCGCCATCCATCGAGATTATCCTCGTAGTGCTCGAATACCCCCCGGAAATGTTCACTACCTCTGTCGAAAAGAATGACCGCAGGCCCGGGAGATTTCACATTTGAAAGCGTACCCGGCAACTAACGTCTTAGGCGCGGGACAGAGCCGCCGGGAAACAGACTTGGCTGCAGATCGCGCGGGACAAGATTCCATCAACTGTCGCGGTAAGTCGCCTCGATGCCGCCAGCGTGTCGGCTACGCGCCGCAATTCCGCGTACTCAACCTGCGAGGTTTCGTGTTCCCCGCGGCCGATGCCGCGCATCTCTCGGTGCAGTGCTATTTGCCGGGTGCGCATCACCCGGTTTCAGACTAACATTTGCGCATGGAATTCTTTGCCACATCAAATATTTCCGCCACGGCTACAGATCTGCAACGCCGCCTGACTATCAGCGAATTACCGCGCTGGTGTGCTTCCGTCGAAACGGTGCTTGGCGATGCAACGTCAAGTGGCGAAATCTACTGCGTGTGGGGAACGTTCAATATCAATTGCGAGCACTTGCACCACGGGGTGCGCTTCTCGCTGCCGGACTGTCCCTATGTCCTGCAATGGACTGTGACCACCGGACACGACCCAATCCCGCAACATACCTATATTCATCTCACCACCAACCGCACCGAACATGATCAGGAGCTTATCGACTCAATCAATACGTTCATGGCGGACTGGAAGGCCGGGCTGGAGGCCCACTGGTAATCGGGCAATGGTTGGCTCGTCACTCCGCTTCAACGCGGCAGCAACCACCTGGGTAGCAGTTCATAGGGGTCAGTTTTGACCGCCGCATCGAACAGCACTCGGTGTTTTTCAAGTCGGCTGTGCAGCTGACCCGACTTCAGATTGTCGAACACCTCGGTGCAGCCGCCTTCAAAATCGCCACCGATGAAGATCTGAGGCAAAGTGATCGATCCTGTGCGACGCTTTAAAACCTCGAAAATCTTGCCGCCGCGATCGTCCTGCTGGTAGGCGCTCGAATCGAGATCGACCGAAGTATATGCAATGCCGTATTTTGCGAACACCTTTCGCACTGAGTCGCAGAACTCGCACCACTCGTAGGCAAACATGACGACAGGCTGATCCGGGTCGTGCAGCAGGGCATCGACATCGCGCGTCGCTGCTTCGTCAAGCGCCGCCGCGTTTGGTGGCTGCGGTGCCGCCGCCGGTATGACATCGAAGCGAGATCCCGGCGTCGACTTCGACAACTCAATCTCCTCCTCAGTCATCTCGACCGCGACATCTGCGAACAGCGGTGTGGAAAGATAGCGTTCGCCGGTATCCGGCAGCATGCACAAGATGTTGGCACCCGGCGCTGCGGTCGCGGCGATGCGCAGCGCGCCCGACAGTGTTGCGCCTGCCGAGATACCAACGAAAATACCTTCCTGTCTCGCAAGTGCCCTTGCACAATGCAGTGCGTCCTTGCCGTCGATCAGCATAAAGCCGTCGATTCGATTGGCCGCAACAACCTGCTCCGCAAGCCGGGGAATGAAGTCTGGTGACCACCCTTGCATCAAGTGGGGGCGGGAACGGGGATGACTTGCGCTGTTGGTTCCATCGCTGTGCGTTGCCTGCGCAATGCCGCTAGCCAGCATGGGAGAATTGTCGGGCTCGCAGACGATGATCTGCGTCTGGGGGCTCTTCTCATTCAAGACCCGCGATACACCGTTCAGCGTGCCGCCGGTACCAAAACCCGTGACCCAGTAGTCAAGCGAGACATCAGCGAAGTCGTCGAGAATCTCCACGGCGGTGGTCTTGGCGTGGATCTCCGCATTGGCCGGGTTCTCGAACTGACGTGGCTGCCACCAGCCATGCGCCTTGGCCAACTCGGCGGCCTTAGCGACCATGCCCGATCCCATCTCGCCGGCTGGCGTAAGCACGACTCTGGCGCCGAGAAATCGCATCAGCTTGCGCCGCTCCACGCTGAAGCTCTCGGCCATGGTGACGACCAGGGGATAGCCCTTCTGCGCGCAGACCATCGCCAAACCGATGCCGGTATTGCCACTCGTGGCCTCGACAACAGTCTGTCCGGGTTTGAGTTCACCGCGGCGTTCGGCGTCTTCAATTACCCCCAGTGCCAGTCGATCCTTCACCGAACCCATCGGATTGAACGACTCCACCTTGGCGTAAAGGTTGACGCCCTCAGGGCCCAGCTTGTTGATGCGAATCACCGGCGTGTTGCCGATGGTGCCCAAAATGCTGTCGAATCGCTTGCCCATCACCGCTCCCCCTGCTTCTCCTGCCTGACCGCCGGATCATGCCGGTGGCGTCGGCGTGCACGATGTGCTCCTGACATGCCGAATCGGAGCCACACCAACCTGGCGTTTCTCACGTCATGACGAATCCGCTCGACTGTGCCGCAGTGCGGATCGCCGTTTCGATCACTTTGTGCACCGAGTTACCAGCCAGGTAGACAGCGCGATCCCGATTCGATCGGCCTGCGAAAGATGCCTTGCGCTGCGTCGAATTCCGACATGATCGCGCGTCGATCCGAAGCCTGTACGGTCGAGCACACAGGTAACATAGAGCCTCTTCAGAGTTGAGCACAAGAGCAACGGCACATACTTTCCTATGATAAAACACAAACCATCCGTTCGCTCTTGCTCGCCCTACACCTCAAGTCGGTCATGCTGTGAAATGCAGCTCACTTTTGGTTGTTAAGCCCGAATCTATGCCTCGACCATGTCTGTTTTCGTGCTTTGCACAAAGGCGACCAAATCGTCACGTTCAGCCTGAGGAATCTTAAAGGCCTCCAACGTGGCATTGAGGTGCCCCATAAATGTCGACCAATTGGACTCGCTGATCCGCATCCCTTTGTGCGAGGTCTTCATATCTCGTCCGGTGTAGTATGTCGGGCCCCCTGCACTCGAACACAGAAAATCAATCAGGAGCTGCTTTGACCGCTTTAGGCTGTCCTCCGGTCGATGCTGCCAGAAGTGCGCCAGTAACGGGTCCCCTCGCAATCGGGGCAACAAGTCGCCGACAACAGCAGAAATGGCATCATATCCGCCGAGACGTTCATAGAGCGTCTTCTTGCTCATTGCGCTTCCTCCTTCTTATTGAAATTTGATTTAACCCAGGTTGCACTGGTACACCATGTTCGCCTGGCCAGACGACGGCCGGGTCACGCCGTTGCCTGAGACTTCGATGCAGAGATCTGACGCGGCATCAGGAACGCCAGAACAGCCGCAACCGCAATCAAGGCCGCGACGTCCCCGAAGAGGTGTCCGATGTGCCGGGTATTGGCGACCGACTGAATACCCATGATTCCACCGTGCATCGGATCGCGCGAGGCGATCATCAAGAACACACCGAGCGTGGCGTAAATGCCGAGAATCATCTCCAAGTATTCCGAGCGACCCCCTTCATGCCACGCCCAGCCAGAGGGCCAGACGATACCAAGTGGCCAGATGCCGAATGTGAACGTCAGCCCCACGAGCAGCAGGGCAATGCGTAGATATTTGATGCGATCTGTTTCAGCCATGACGTTTTCTCCTTTCGGTTAATGGTTCGACTTCTTTGCCTGCATGCGACATCGCGCAATACCGATTTCCTGGTGAGTCCGGGCCGTCGCCGAAACTGCGGCGTTTACATGCCCACCAGCTGGGCGGTACAGCCTCCCGCCCGGACGCTTTGCAGCACGACCGCGGCGTTGGTCTTCGTGGTGTCGTAGGCGACTGCAAGCAGATGCTCCTTGCCGTGGTTAAACCGTGCCGAAACGACTCCCTCAACCTTTCGCGTTGCATCTTCGAGAGAGGAACGCGCTTCGGTGTCCAGAGACTCATTGATGTGAATCATGACGTCGCTAATGCTCATGTTGTGGCTCCTTTTGAAATGGCGCGTGGGCGCGCCCGGTCATTGGTTGATGTGAGAGCCATAACGCGGAATGCGACCGCGCTCATGGCCATATCGATGTACTACTTGCACTTGATGACTACCTCGACGTAGTCACTCGGGGCCACCAGCGTGCCGTCGGTTGCGCGATTGAACCGCTCGGCCAATGCAATCAGGTCGGCGGCCAGTGACGCCTGCTTCTCGGCGTCGAGTGCCCCGAACGACTTGTTCATGGGGCCGTAGAAGGTGCGGAACACCTCCAGAAAATGGGCGGCGCTGTGGTACCGAAACACGAAGTTCCGGTGTTCGATCGTGATCGAGTCGAGGCGCTCGCCGAAGAGCTCGCGTAGCCGCGCTTCGGTGCCCCAGAGCGCGGGCGATTTCACGCCGGCCGGTGAGGGCAGGTATTTGCGCATCGTCTGGAAGAGCTCGCCGACAAAGCTATCCGGTGTCCAGTTGGCGAGACCGATCCGACCACCGGATTTGCAGACGCGCGCCATTTCCGCGGCGGCCTTGTCCTGGTCTGGCGTGAACATCACGCCGAAAGTGGACATCACTACATTAAAACTGTGGTCGGCGTACGGCAGATTCTCGGCATCCGCCTGCTCGAACTTCACCGGCAGGCCATTGGCGCTCGCTCGCGCCCGCCCACGCTCGAGCAGCGTCGGAACGTAGTCGGTCGAGACGACGTCGCACCAGCGCCTTGCGGCGGCCAGCGTCGCATTGCCGTTGCCGGCGGCGACGTCCAGCACGCGCTCACCGGCGCGCAGGTCGAGCGCCTCGCAAAGCGACTCGCCGACGATCTGCAGCGTGGTACCCACGACGGCGTAGTCACCGGCCGACCAGGCGACGTGTTGCTTGTTCTTCACGGCCGCAAGGTCAACGGCGGGAATGGAACCGGAAATGACTGCTGACATGGCTTTGCTCCTTAAATTTGGTACGTTTCAGGACTTGTCCGGGTGTAACAACGCGGTCCAGTTGCGCGTGGTCGAATCCGGGGTTGGTATTGCCGATCGACATCCGCATTTCACCCCCGCTGAGATGGGGCGGGGTCCCCCAAAGCGGGACAAAAAGCGGGACAAAAGCGCGGATTAAACTGCTAGACTCGACCGGATCGGCTGTGCCGGAGGGTCAAACGACGTGGAGGACCGGACGCATTCGTTTGGCTACTGGCTGCGGCGGCGTCGCAAGGCACTGGACCTTACCCAGGAGGCACTCGCCCAGCGGGTTAGCTGCTCGGGTTTCACCATTAGAAAGATCGAGGCTGACGAGCGTCGCCCCTCTAGGCGGCTTGCGGAACGCCTCGCTGCGTCGCTTGCCGTACCTGACGACGAGCGGCGCAATTTTCTCGATGCGGCACGTGCGCTGCATGCCACAAACCGTCTGCACCTGGAGCCCAAGCCGGTCGGAATCGTTGGGTACGCTACCGGGTCCGCAGCATCGACCCATCTCCCATCCGACTCCGCCGTCGGAGGTGCGAGCGATCCCACCCCCTTCGTTGGTCGAAACAGCGAGTACGGCCTGCTCATTGGACTCATCGCGCGGCTCACCGCTGGCCCGGGCTACACCGCCCTGATCGAAGGTGAGCCGGGAATTGGCAAGAGCCGGTTGTTGCGCGAAGTCGCACGCTACGCCACCGGCCAGGAATTGCCCACGCTCGCGACGAACTGTTACGAGATCGAGCGTGCGACGCCATACCAGCCCGTGATTGACCTTGTCACGCAAGCGCTTGACCGCGTTTCGGCCGCGGCGTTGCGCGACCTATCGCCCGTGTCGCTCGCCGAGCTGGCCGCCCTTGTCCCCGAGATCGGTGAGCGGTTTGCCGACCTGCCGCAGTTGTCGAACGATTTTCCCGAGGCGCGGCAGGCGCGGCTGTCCCGTGCGGTGGATCAACTGCTCGAAGCATCGAGAGGCGGCCGCCCGCTTGTGCTGATGGTGGACGACATCCAGTGGGCCGACGACGCCAGTGCACAAGTGCTCCATTATCTCGCGCGCCACGCCGTGCAACGCGCGGCGCTGGTAATCTTTGCCTATCGTGACGAGGCGATCGACAGCGACGAGCGGTTCGCGCAACTGCTCGAGAGCTTTCGCCGCGATTCCGACGCGCGCCGTGTGCCCCTCGCTCGACTGAGCTATGCAGATACGGAGAGTCTTGTTGCGGCACTCTCCGATGCGAACCTCGGTGCGCCCGATCTGGCCGAACGCCTGCATCGCGAAACCGAGGGCAACCCGTTCTTCCTGATGTCAATCTTGCAGTCGCTGAGCGAGGGCGAGACGCAGCTGGAGCCTCGTACGAATGCCGCCGCGGGATTGCTGCCGGACGCGCTGCGTGCTGCCGTGCGCGTGCGACTCGGGCACGTGCCGAAAGAGATCCGGCCGATTCTTGAAACCGCCGCGGTCCTCGGCCGGCGCTTCGACTTCGATATGCTGCTCGACGTGACACATGAGCCCGAGGCGCAACTGCTTGATGGGCTGGAGCTGCTCGTCAGGCGGCGCTTGCTGCGCGAGGAATCCGAAGGCGGTGTCTACGATTTCTGTCACGACAAGCTTCGCGAGGTGGTCTATCGTGATATTGGCGGTGCGCGGCGTCGACGGCTGCACCAATCGGTGGCGGCGGCCCTGGAGCGCCTTGGTGAAGATGCGACGCACGAGCGCGACGCGCAGTTGGCGGAACACTACGATCGCGCGCACGCCTGGTCGAAGGCACTCCACTACCTGATTCTCGCCGCTGAACACTCGCAGAAGCTGTTCGCGATGCGCGATGCGCTGCACTGGCTGGATCGCGCGGTCGCCCTGGCCGAGCAGCACCCGGAAGCACTGGACGCAGCGCATCGGCTCCTCCTCTATGAGCAGCGTGGGGCGGCGCGCGCCCAGGCCGGGCAGACGCAAGGCGCCGTCGCTGACATGCGCCGTGTTATTGATGCTTTGCGCGCGGGCGGCGAACGCGAAAAGACGCGCGACGCATTGATCCAGCTGGGAATGGCTTATCGGCGCGCCGACCAGTATGACGAGGCGACCGCGTGCCTCACCGAAGCGCTGCGGGAGTCGCGCCTGATGAACGATGAGCGCCATGCCGCCGACACCCTCTACCATCTCGGGACGGTGGCGTGGAGCACCGGGAAGAATCACCAGGCGATCAGTTTCCACCAGCAAGCGGTCGAAATCTGCGAGCGCATGGGTTTCACCGATCTCGTCGCAGTGCAGGCCTACCACGGACGCGGCGAGGCACACTTTGCCAGCGCAGAGCCGCTGCCCGCCATCGCGTGTTACAGCCGGTCGCTCGAACTGGCTCGCGACATTGGGGACAAGAGTTACGAGTCCGAGAACCTGATGATGATCGGCCATGCCTGTATCGGTACCAAGGGGCTCGGCGACTACCCTCGTGCCATGGCCAGCTTCGAGGCGGCGCTCGATATCGCGCGAACCGCGGACTTGCAGTGGCACTTTGGACCCACGCTGCTCGGGATCGACCACGTCCGGGCATGTACCGGCCAGTACGGCGAGGCGTGGACCGGCATGCAAAAAACCCTGCGTTGGCTTGAGAGTCTCAATCAGGTGCGCTATCAGCTCATCGCTCTCAATGGTATTGGTCATCTCCTGCTGGATCTTGGCTTGAATGAGCTGGCGATCGAACATCTTGAGCGCGGACTCGCACTCGGACGCGACACCGGCATCCAGTTCTGGCGCGCCTCGATCGACACGCACCTTGCTGTCGCGCGATCGGGACTCGGGCAAGAGGTCGACACGTCGGCGCTGCAAACCACGCTCGAACAAACGCGTCGCACCTCGGAGCGCTACATGATGGTCCGGTGTCTCGACGGGTTGGCAGAAATTGCGCTGGCGGCGGGAGATGCGAGCCGCTGCCGCGTGTTTGCTGATGAACTGCTCGCCATCGCCAAGTCGAACGAACTGCACGAACTCGAGGCGGTGGCGCGACGCTGGCGCGGTGAAGCCATGTTGGTGGAACAAGACTACGTCGTGGCGCAGACGGAGTTGTCGCGTGCCGCGGTGCTGGCGGAGGATATCGGGCGTGTGCGACTGCAGATGGACACTCAGGTCGCATTGTCTCGTGCGCTTGCTGCGCAGGGTCAGCGCGACGCTGCGCAGCGCTATCGCGCCAAGGCGCGCACGATTGCGGGGGCAATTGAGAAGAGTCTCGAGTCCTCAGGGCTCGAGGCGCGGCTCCCCAAGCATTGACAGCAGGCTTCTCTCGCAGGATCGGCTAGAATTGCATTGGTGTCCTCTGACCCACCCGATAGATGCCCGATGTTTCGTCTTGCAAAAGCACTTGCCGCCTGGGGAACCCCTGCCTTCGAGAGCACCCTTAAGAGCGAGCTTGAGCAGGTCGCTGCCGAGCAACTTCCGTTGCAGCAGGGACTGTCGGGGACGAGCCACGTTACGGGGAGCCAACATAGTGTGATGTTCATTGGCGCGACGGGAAAAGACGACGTCATTCGCGCCAAAGTGGGCGTCTTCTACGGTGGAGCGCTCATCGGATGCAGTTGCGCCGATGACCCAACGCCCGTCGAGGAACAACCTGAGTACTGTACGCTGCAGCTTGATATCGACCGGAAAACTGCCGAAACCAGGGCGGTGCTGCTATCCGAATGAATTCTGGGCATTGTCCGATGGCGCAAGGGGACACAAGGCGACGCCCGCCTCAAACATCCGCAGCTCATCCGTAAGAGGGCACACCCTGTTCATCGGCCACTTTGCAGTTGGTTTCGCGGCGAAAGCCGCCGCTCCCCGGGCATCGCTCGGCACTCTGTTTCTTGCCGCGCAGTTCATCGACCTGCTCTGGCCCACCCTGTTACTGCTCGGCGTTGAGCGCGTGCAGATTGCACCGGGCATCACCCGCATGACGCCGCTAAACTTCGAGCACTATCCCGTCTCTCACAGCCTCGTCACCGTGCTGGGCTGGGGAGTCGGCTTTGCACTCGTACACCAATGGCAGCGGCGTGACTGGCGCACCGCCACCGTGCTCGGGCTCGCAGTCGTGAGTCACTGGGTCCTGGACCTGATAGTTCACCGCCCTGACCTGCCACTCTGGCCCGGAAGCAGCCCGATGATGGGTCTCGGGCTATGGTCGTCCGTTCACGCAACACTCGCCCTCGAGCTCACGCTTTTCGGGTTCGGCGTGTGGCTGTACTTGCGAGCCACGAGAGCGCGAGATGCTGCGGGCAAATGGGCGCTATGGGGACTGGTAGGGTTCCTGCTCGCTGTGTACTTCGCCAGTGCATTCGGTGAACCGCCACCGAGCGTCCCGGTGATCGCCTGGGTCGGACAGACCCAGTGGCTGCTCATCGCGTGGGGATACTGGATTGACCGGCATCGGGAGGTGCGGCACGGT
>SMTZ1_10033119_pt1 | contig 10988 bp, 10 predicted proteins | sample DeeMarSWOR136_30_FD_25667 | JGI IMG/M metagenome (IMG submission 25667)
CCAATATACATGTCAGGAATATGGGGTCGAGCCCCTGACCGGAAAACGGAGGCCGTGTGGAGAGAAATCGTTTAAGAAATGAAAATGGTGTGGCATTAATCATTGCCCTTATTTTGCTTCTCATTTTGACTTTCATTGGCATCAGCTCGATTAACACGACCACTTTTGAAACCATCATCGCTGGGAATGAAAGGATTGCGGCAGTAGCCTTCTATGGTTCCGAAGCCGTATTTCAGTATGGCCTCAATCAACTTCCAGATACCAAATTCATCCCTCGCACAAAGATTGGAGACGATTGCTATGGCTGGAGTGGAGGGGCAAAGGATAAAGAATCTCCCAAGAACCTTGCCCCATTAGGATTATATTCCAAGGCGGGATATGATTCATCCTGGGCATTTAAACGATATCAAATCAATGCCACCGGTGAGTCCTTCTTAGCTACCAAAGAGGTAGAAGCCCAAGGTTGAAGCTGGTCATTCTCATGATGGCACTGATCACGGTTAGCTCGGGTATCTCACAAGTAAAGAAGGAAGACCCCATATCCTTCAATGGGTATGTTGACAGTATCCCTGATCACCAAAAATTTATTGTGGTCAACGAGGTAAGGATTTTCATAATACCTTCTACCCAAATCGGTGATGCGAAGGGAAGAACTCTTGGAATCGAAGATTTAAAAATAAGAAGCTCTGTTATGGTAGAAGGGTTTAAGAAACTCGATGGTATTTTTGCCGCGAAGATCACTCTGCTTAGAAAGCCCAAAACAAAACCTTAAACTGATCATACAAACAGAGGCAAGCAAAAATGAAAAAATTAGCTATGTTAATTTTTATCATCATTTTAGCGATTCTTAATGTATCGGACTCTCATGGTGATGATACGGACCTATTTACTCTAAATGTTCAGCCAGAGGTCCTTATTATTTTGGACATGTCAGGAAGCATGAATTGGAACTCCGCAGGGAGTCCGGCTGAATACCCCAATAGAAGAATTGATATCGCAAGGAGTGTTATCTACGATCTTCTTGATAATAATGATGACGGTAAGGATAGCAACAATGATCCTAAGTTTATCGACAAGACGGATGAAGAGACTTTAAACGTTAGGATAGGCTATATGAGATTTAGAGGAGTTGGTGAGGCTGACAATGATGATGGAAATCCTAAAACCGGTGACATTATCGTATTTAACGAAACAGAGATGGGAGAATCCTATCGCACCATTTGGGAGAAAGTCTCTGATCCCAATGAAACAGCTACCGGATGCACACCTCTGGCTGCTTCTTTGGTGGAAGCGGGTATCTATTACCGTGATTATATCAACCCCAGTGATACAGCCAAGGCATGTAGGCAGAAATTTATTATTTTGATTACGGATGGGAGCGATACGGTTGCTTGCAATGGTGACTGTTCAGAGAATGCACCGGATATGTGGAAAAGAAGATATTTGACTGTTCTGAGAGCAAAAAACCTTTATACCCCTCCAGCTGGCGGCCTTCTCAACCCAAATATTGTTCCCCTTCAGGTCTTTGCTATTGGATTTGGCGGTTCGATGCCGGAGCAGCTGAAGACGACTTTAAACTGGGTTGCAAAATATGGAGGGACCAATAATCCCTTAGAAGATGACGCAGGAGATCCGAACGCTTATGACATCACGACGTATCCTGGTGAATGCGACGTGACAGATTCGAATGCGGACCCTGCAAAATATTCTCTTTCAGGATATGCCTTCTTAGTAGACAGGATATGCCTTCTTAGTAGAAGACGCTACACAACTGAACAAAGCCTTAAAAACGATTGTCAAATACGTGCAAGAAAAATCTTATTCCTATACAGCTCCCTCCGTTCCTACTGTTCGACTGGTCGACGGAGATACGGTCTACGTTTCTTCCTTCACTCCAAGCAACACCCCATTCTGGCAAGGGAATATAAAGGCTTTCCGATTAAAACCAGATGGAACTCTCGAATTAGATGACAATGGAAACCCTATCAATCCTCTCTGGAACGCCTTCGATGAATTGAATGGAAAATCCGCCGATGCTCGCAAGATTTTAACGTTTGTGAACAACAATTTGAATGATTTCAATGATGATAACTTATCCAACGCAGACTTAGGCGTGAACACCGATACAGATAGAGCCAACTTAGTCAGCCATATACGAGGGGGAGCTGACCCTTATGATGTCAACCAGAATGGAATTACCAGCGAACCGCGAGATTGGAAATTAGGGGATATCTTCCACTCTAATGCCGCCATCGTTGGTGAGCCCTCTCGGTTTTTTGAAGATATATGTTTCAACCGGTGTCCTGACGGGAGTGATGGGTTTTATCAGGTAAATAAGGGTCGAACGAAGGTGATCATTGTTGGAGCGAATGATGGGATGCTCCATGCCTTCAATGCTGCATCTGGATCGGAAGAGTGGGCTTTTATTCCGAGCAGCTTGTTGAAGAATTTGAAATCAATGACTTCAGCGCACACCTATTATGTTGATTCTTCGCCGAAGGTGGCAGATGTTTGGCTTTGGAGTGACAGTAACCCATCGGGGCAAACAAAGACGAAGGGGGAATGGAAGACGGTTTTGGTCAGTGGTTTAAGGAAGGGTGGAAAACACTATTTTGCGTTGAATATCACGGATACTTTAGACCCGAAATATCTCTGGGAGTTTCCTAAACCCACTGACTCGGAAATCCTCGCAAAACTGGGACAGAGCTGGTCTGAACCTGCTATTGGAAGAGTAAAAATCAAAGTGGGGAGTGAAATTTACGAGAGATGGGTTGCCTTTATTGGGGGAGGTTTTGATAAAACGAACGTAGTAGGAAAAGCCTTTTTTGTAATCGATATTAAAACAGGTGATATTATAAAAGAATTCTCCGGCATATCTGGAATGGACTACTCACTGGCTGCTCCTCCCACGGCTGTGGATTCAAATTCCAATGGATATGTTGACAAGGTCTATATTGGTGATTTGGCTGGACAGATGTGGGTCTTTGATGTCTCCTCCAACAACATTGCAGAGTGGACGGCAAAGATTCTATTTAGACCTCTGGGTACACCTGCCGAAAAACGTCCCTTATACTACCAGCCGGCGGTAGCATTTGACAGCCGACGAACGCCCTGGGTTTATTTTGGGTCCGGGGATAGAGAAAATCCTTCAGATAAGAATAGTAAGGAGAGATTTTATGCTGTTAAGGACGATGGGATTGGACCTTATCCCAGAACTGAAAACAATTTGAAAGATGTGACCGTTTACAGCGACAGGACGTTCTTACCTCCCGAAGAACCACTGAAAGGATGGTATATTCGGTTAGCGATGTCAGAAAAAGTATTGGCAAAGCCAGCAGTGTTTTATAATTTACTTTATTTCACAACCTACACTTACACTTCAGATGATCCATGCGAGAGGGCTGGAGACGCTTCCTTCTACGTTGTGGAATATCTCTCAGGCGGGGGGGCATTAGTATTGGACGACTACTTACAAGGAATACCGACGACCCGCTTGGTGAAAATTGGGGAAGGAATCCCTTCTGCCCCCGTCATTTCCGTTGATTTACATGGGAAGGCAACGGTCACGATTGGAACAACAAGCGGACAAATTACCACAAAGCAGGCATTTTCCCCACCCAATATCAAAGAAATTCTTTATTGGCGGGAAGTCAATCTGTAGAAAAATTTGATACAAGTGCAATAATTGATTTTGCCCCGTCCACCCTTCCCCTCAAGCCCGCCGGTAGGCAGGGGGGGGCAGCAGTTTTTGGAGGGAAAAGGGCTTTCGTCTTATTTTTGTTGAAGTCGTTTGATTTTTTCTTTCGCTTCTGAGGAGGGGTCCAATTTTAAAGCGATATGATAGGAATCAAGGGCTTCAGAGACCATTCCATTCGCTTCATAGGCCAACCCTAAGTTTAATTGAATTCGAGCTAATTTCTCACTAGATAGCCCTCTGATTTCAGAGGCCATTTTATAGTGTTCAATGGATTTGTCATAGGCCCCTTTCTCCATGAAACAATTCCCAAGCATAATGTAGGAATCAAATCTTATGGAGGGACTTGAAGAAGCCTGTTCAAATTCCGATATGGCATAATCAAAGAGTTCCATTTCTTTGTAAGCAATCCCGAGATGGTAGTGCATTTCCGAATCTTTGTCTGGAGAAGTGCTTTCAACTTCGTGAGATAACTCCGAAGTATTAAAATTGGGAAGAGGGGAGGATAATTCGATCGTCTCTTCGGCCTTCTCCTCTTTGGGAGGAAGAGGATATTCAGGGACCATGGGTTCTGGGGCGGGGAGCTTCTTAGAAACCTCCTCCGGTTTTACATGTTCTTCTTCGAGAGCTTTAAGCGCATTAAATGCCTTTTGATCACTGGGTCTCATTTTCAGAATAGTCTGGTAAGAATTCTTTGCATCTCCCTTCAATCCTTCCTTTAGATATAATTCTGCTGTCTTATGATGCGCCTCAATCAGTTTTGGATTGATTGAAAGGACCTTTTTGTAGAGGGCGATTGCCCTAGAATTGAAATCCTCTTGTTCATAAACCTCGGCCGCCCTTGTATATTCCTCAATCGCCTTCTCGTTGTTTCCATTTTTTAAATAAAGATCACCCAATTTTAGACGGGCTCGAATATCTTTTGATGAAGTTTTTACGATCCTCTGTAACTCTCTGATCGCCTTTTCCGTCTGTCCCTTGAGAATGTACTGCTGGACGGTGTTTAGTAGTTTATCTTTATCCATTGGATAGAAAGCACTCGCTAAAACAAAAATTTCTAATTATTAAAACTTACCCAAAGAGCCTCGAAAAGTCAAGTTTTTAAAAAATTTCAAGCCAGGAGCAGAGACCTTTTCTTCGGGCTTACGTCGGCTATTACGTGTTTCCGGATGGTATAGCGCCTAACGTGGTGGTCGTTTCTTCTCTCATACAAATCAAATTCTACACTGTTGATCCAATAAAATATGGTCAAGAAAAGATCCAGATAAAGTGGAATCTCCGAGATCGAATATAATTGTTTGTTGTTCCTAACCTTTGAGCGGTGTCATCGGTGAATTTAATTTTAAAGAATTTCTGACATCTTTTCAATGGACAGATCCCGTCTTCAGCATACGGGACTTCAAGGTTTCATGTTGGCATCGAACCGTAAGTCTTCATCGGACAGAGCTCATTCAAGCTCGCAGTGAGGACTTTAAACTGCATCAACCTTGCATTTCTAAAGGATTCGAATTTTGCAGAATGAAGGGATCGAGATCCGGATAGACAAGTAGCACTGCATAAGGGACGAACGGCAGGCTTGGTAGTCATTTTTTTACCAATGGTAAAATATTGACCATTTGGAGGCCTTTAAGTATAATACTCGAAAGCCGTTTAGTGGCAGAACTATGCGAACCTTTAAGCGAATTAAGTATTCAAATTTTTTGGAAAAATTGGCACTTATTTTGCTAAATATGCCTTTAATATTGAATATATCGAGTGAAGGCCTATCGTTACTAGAGATGCCCGATATGCTTAAGGATTTAAAGAAAGTCTTAATTGTCGATGACGAAGAAACTTTGACATGGAGCATGGCGAAAAGCCTAGCTAAAGATAGAGATAAGTATGAGGTGATCATCGCGAATAACGGGAAAGAAGCTCTAAATCTGCTTAAGACAAATAAAATCGATTTGGTGATATCCGATATAAGAATGCCAGACATTAATGGCTTGGATCTTCTTGTAAAAATTAAGAAGGAAAATCCTGAAATAAAGGTCATTATTATGACCGCCTATGGGTCTTCCGACGTCCAGAGAGAAGCGAGTCGAAGAGGGTCTCTTTTTTATGTAGAAAAGCCTTTCGAAATATCGGATATAAGAAAAATTATTGTCGATTTAATCGGCAAGAAAAAAGGATTTCAGGGGAAAGTCTTTGGGCTTCAATTGACTGATATTATTCAAATGAATTGCCTCAGCCGGGTGACTACCGCTCTGACCATAACCAAAGATAGTGAAAAGGGGGTCATTTATTTGAATGAGGGGGAGGTCGTTCATGCTGAATGTGGAGAGGAGAAGGGGACGGATGCTTTCTATAGGATTCTTAGCTGGCAAGAAGGAGAGTTTGCTTCAGATATTGGTATCCTCCCTCCAGTTCAGACGATCCATCAAAGTTGGGAACACTTACTTGTCGAAGCGATGCGAAGGACCGATGAAAGCATGTAGGTCGTTGGGAAGGTATGGTCTCCAAATAAACTAAAATAACAGAAAATGAACATCATCCTCATCACACAAAAGGATTTGGAAAAAATAGACTTCTGTTTGAATCGGATGGTCTCCTCATCCCTTGCTCAATCCGTACTATTGATCGACCGGTCGGGTCAACTCATCGCCCACCATGGAAATGCGCCCGCTATTGATATGTCATCACTCTCTGCCCTGACGGCTGCCAATTTTGGGGCAACTGCTGAGATCGCCAAAATATTGGGAGAAGAAGAGTTCACCCTCTTGTTTCATAAGGGAAGAAACGAGAATGTATATTTCTCGGCCATCGGTGAGCATGTAATCCTAGTCACCCTTTTCGATGATAGGACCTCCTTGGGAGTCATTCGATTGCAGATCGGTAAGATCATCGATGAACTTTCTAAGATTCTATCTACTATTTTCGAGAAAAAGAAGGTTCTAACGGAATAGTCGGTTCCAGCCTTCTTTTAGAGATGGAAAGAATTTAATGCCTTTCATCAATTTTAGCAAAGATGAAATTCAGTGCAAAATCGTATATTACGGTGCGGGTTTCTGTGGAAAGACCACTAATCTTCAATACATCTTCAGTCAAACGAAAGAGGACATCAAAGGCAAGATGGTGTCGATCGATACAAAAGGGGACCGAACGCTCTTTTTCGATTTCTTGTCTTTGAATTTGGGTAAAATCAGAGGATTTGATATCCGGGTCCAGCTTTATACAGTTCCTGGGCAGGTTCACTATGACGCAACGAGGAAATTGGTATTAAAAGGAGTAGATGGGGTAGTCTTTGTGGGGGATTCATTGAAAGTGCAACGGAAAAAGAATATCGAGAGCCTTATTAATTTGGCAAAAAATCTGGCAGAGAAAGGGGTCAGTATTAGGACCGTTCCACTTGTCATTCAATATAATAAAAGGGATTTGGACGGGACAGATTCTGAAATTCTCCCGATCGAGGTGTTGGAAAAAGACCGGAGGGCATGGGCGTTTTTGAAACGCTTAGGGAAATTAGCAAGTTGGTTGTGAAGGATGTGAGCAGGAAAATTATGCTCCTGGACAAACAAGTAAGGTGACGACGAAGGGGAAGTGGCAATGGAAGAAAAGATGATGGGAGAGAATGAGATTAGGGGATTAGAAGAAGAGATTGATTCTGCCGTTGACCGTTTATTCGTTGAGAAGGAAGCAGGGATTCAGGAGAGGCAGGTCGATAAATCTCCTTCCAAAGAACCCTCCTACAAGATGGAACAAGATTTTGAACCGGAAAGTTCTATCCCTCCCCCTTCTAGGCCCCCTTCTTATCCAGCGTCCATTGATAAGATGGAAAGCCAACTCCTCTCTCTAGAATGGGAGATTACAAGAGAGAATCTGGGAAAGACAAGGGAAGAAGTCCTTGCATTGCGGCAGTCCCTGAGGGAGAAACCTGATATTATCTCTGTTCTGGGCCTCATGGAAAAGGTTTTAGACTATATGGCTAAAAATGAAGAGAAAATCCGACCGCCCTTGGTCAAATTCCTGTTGGATTCAAAGGAAACCATAAAACTGTTGCTGAAGAAAGAGATGGATAGTGAAGTCGACACCTATAAACAGTTAGCCTACGTTGGAATCCATGCAAGATATTCTTGTCTGGAAGAGTTAAAAGAAGCGAGACCAGAACGTGCTGCTTCCAGTTCGAGGGAAAAGACAGAAGGTGCAGAGCTATTCGCGAGGGAGGAAAAACAGATTCAGGAAATGTTGAGCAAGATAGGTCTATTTTGGGAGAAAACAGAAGAGATGTTTAAAAAAATTGACCAACGCATGCTCAGACTGGAGCAATGGATTGAGGGGCCTTCCGAGCAGTTTGTGAAGGCCAGACTCCTTCCGATGAATATCACTGTTCTGAAGGTCGAGGAGAAATTATTTGGAGTCGAAAGTGACAAAGTACTCAAATTATATAAAGTTCCAAGTTCCCTTCATGAAAAATATTCAGACCAACAAATAATCCGGCTCAAGGATGTTGAAGTAAGATTGATCGATTTGAAGAAAATCTTTTCCATCCAAAGGAGGGCTCATCAGGAGGAGATGAAAATTCTTACCGTAAAAGACAATGGGGAACATAAAGGGTTAATGATTGATCAGGTGCTTGAGAGATTGTCAACCCAATCGGACGTCGGGGGAACGCCTGGAGATTATTTCTTGGGGACATTTCATTGGACCTATCAAGAGCGTCCAATGGATATTCCTATCCTTGATTTAAAGAAGTTTTAAAGAAAAGATTTCTCAATGGATCAGCATATTTCGGATCAAAATATTTCAAGAAAAGAAATGATCGAAGAGTTAGTCAAAAAAGAAGAGGCCATTTACAGGCTAACTCAAGAGCTAGAGAATGTTAAGAATTTTATGGAAAGTACTATTCAGAGCATAGGGAGTGGGATCATTATCACTGAAATGAATGATACGGTGACTTATATCAATAAAGCAGGAGAGAGAATCTTAGGTTATTCGAAAGATGAAGTGATCGGTAAATCCTTCAGTATTTTTAGTCTTAAAGAAAAGCAGAGTGTCGTCTATTCACTTCTCGATAATCCGGATGACCTCGATACGAGAAAAGAGGGATGGATGAGAAGGAAAGACAAAGTTGAATTTCCTGTGGGGTTCACCATTAACAATCATTTAAGTATCCGCGGGGAAACGATCGGAAAGATTTTTATCTTTCGCGATATGACAAATGTTTTTAAAATTCAAGAGGAAATACTGAGAATGGACAGGTTGGTCTCATTGGGGAAACTTGCATCTGGCATCGCCCATGAACTCCGCAATCCACTCGCTGGAATTAAGACGACTGCCCAAGCACTTAGCGAGGAGATGTCTAAAGACGATTCGAGGAGAGAATATCTGAATCGGATCACCAAGGAGATCGACCGACTCAACGAACTTCTAAAGACATTTTTCTCCTTTGCTAAACCTCAAAAACTGAATTTGATGTATTGTCATATCAAGGACATTATCAACGAAATCATTCCGTTTCTTTTCAAAGAGATTGCGGATCAAGGGATCCGTTTCGTTGAAACATACGACCCGCAACTTCCCAGGATCAAAGTCGACAAGAATCAAATGTACCAGGTGTTTCTGAATTTATTCCTGAATGCCATTCAAGCGATGCCAAATGGGGGTGACCTTAAGATCGAAGTCAATCCGACGATTTCATATTCTCAGGATGGATCGAGACAGAATTTTGTTAAGATTGTCGTTTCCGATACAGGAAAAGGGATTCCTCCCCAGATCATTCCGAAAATTTTTGACCCATTCTTTACGACAAAACCGAAGGGAATCGGTTTGGGCCTCTCTATCACCTATCAAATCATCAAAAAACATGGAGGAACGATCAAGGTCGAGAGTAAGTGGGAGGAAGGGACCTCTTTTGTAATCAGTCTACCGGTGATCTTGGAGAACGCATGAAACCAGCTATTCTGATTGTTGATGACGATGAAGTGATGCAGCAAACGCTTTCCGATGTGTTGAAGAAGAGAGGATACGAGATCTTTTCTGTGGGTTCTGGCACCGGGGCGCTATCGGTGCTTAAAAAGCATATCATTGATCTCGTTCTCTTAGATATGAGACTACCTGACGTGGATGGATTAGAAGTTTTGAAAAAAATTAAGGAAACAGACACTGAAATCTTGGTCATTATGATGACTGCCTATTCGGACGTTCAGACTGCAGTTTCAGCGATGAAATCAGGAGCTTACCATTATATCAACAAACCGTTCGAGTTAGAAGAGCTGAAATTGCTGATTGACAAAGGGTTAGAGACGAAAAGCTTGATCAATGAAGTCAGAAGACTCCATAGGCAGCAAAGAGAGGAACATCGCAACAGCCACATCGATGGAATTAGCCCCCAGATTCAATATGTAAAGGAATTAATTGGAATGATCAGTAAAACCCAGAAAACATCGGTATTGATCCAGGGAGAGAGTGGGACGGGGAAGGAACTGGCTGCGAATGCCATCCATTACAACAGCAGTAGAAGCAGTAGACCTCTGATGAAAATCAATTGCAGCGCGATCCCGGATTCCTTATTAGAATCAGAGCTTTTCGGATATGAGAAAGGAGCTTTTACAGACGCCAAGAATACGAAAAAGGGGCTTTTTGAATTAGCGGATGGAGGAACCGTTTTTTTAGATGAGATTGGGGATATGAAACCCTTCTTACAGTCGAAAATCTTAAGAGTCCTTGAAAATCAGACCTTTATGAGGGTAGGGGGGGAAAGAGAGATTAAAGTTGATGTTCGTATTATTGCAGCTACCAATAGAAACTTAGAGGCATTGGTAAGAGAAGGATTTTTTCGAAAAGACCTGTATTACAGGCTAAAAGTGATGGTCATTGATATGCCCCCCCTCCGTGACAGGGTAGAGGATATCCTATTACTCTCAAATCTATTTACGGAACAAAATAATAGAGAGCACAATAAAAATATCAGGGGTTTTTCTGAAGAGGCAAAGAAATTGATGACCCAATACTATTGGCCTGGAAATGTAAGAGAATTGAAGAATGTCATCGAAAGGGCAATGATTCTGACTGACAGGGACTATATAACCCCGAAGCAACTTCCATTTGAATTGCAACAGATTGCGGGGTACGGTCGAGAGGATACAATCTCCGAGCAATTTGGGATTACAGACGAAATGTCCCTTGAGCACGTAGAAAAATTGCACCTTTCGAAGGTCTTAGAAAGACTAGACTGGAATAAGTCAAAGGCTTCGAAAGTATTGGGCATTTCTCGAGCTACTTTGAGGGCAAAGATTAAGAGATATAATCTATCAGA
>SMTZ1_10032543_pt1 | contig 10987 bp, 12 predicted proteins | sample DeeMarSWOR136_30_FD_25667 | JGI IMG/M metagenome (IMG submission 25667)
CATCTGGCAGGGTAATCAGGATAAAAGAAATCAGGATTAGGTTTAAAATAAGCTTGGGTTTCATATTATTTATCCCTCCTTGTTTAATGTGATATATTATGCGCGAAAACGTTAATGAATTTAAAAAAGATTGAATCCACTTGTCAACTCTTTTGGTTTTTAGGGCAGATACATTTCTTTTAATCGCCTGGAGCTGATGTTCTCCTGCCGCCCCCAGAGATTTTGCCTATCATACCATTCGAAGAGGAGGGAGTAATGGGGCGAGTGGATTCTTGGTGGCGGCAAACGGGGTTTTCAGTCCACAGCCGAGTGCGAGCCGAGACCCAAAAGGAGAGATCTGTCGGATTTCCAACGCTTTTTGACGCGTTATGAGCAATTCCCAGCTTTATTTGACATCTCATGAGCCGCGATTTATACTCCCTGATGATGAGCGGAAGGGCAAATTGTCACAAAGAGACTCGCTCAGCCACCGGATTTGAAAAAGAAAGTTTACTCTTTTGGTTATGTGTTTGCCTGCTACTATCCGGATTTCTATCCGGCCTTTCTGCCACAGAAAAGCTGCCGACTGTAGAGATGAAAGAGTTACTCCGGATTGTCGAGCAGCCTGAAGCATTTTTTTTCGCCTCCCCCGATCCACCCCAGGTCGACGAACTTGGTTTTATCTGGGTGGCTGATAAAGATCAACTACTTCTTTTTTCACCGCAGGGAAAATTCATCCGTAATTTCTTTAAGAAGGGCCAGGGCCCGGGAGAATTGACCGATATGTCCGGTTTCATCCCGGAGCGTGACCGGGTTCTTGTTTTCAACCGCTATCCGCACAAGATGATCGCCTTTGGCCGCGAAGGCAACGTCCTTCAGGAGACAGCCATTTCCCAGATGCTCGGGTACGCGAGTTTGCTGGGGAGCTGGGAAGGACGCTTTTATTTTATTCGTGAATACTATCAGGGCACCGGTGGCAGGGCGGTTTTCATTGACATCCCGGTGCGATTGCTTTCGGTTGCCCCTGACGAAGCAGATGCCCGCGTGGAGGGCCCCTGGTTTCCCAGGCGCTATTTTGTGCGTGATACGAGCTGGATCAAGAATGTCCACTTCCTCCAGACCGCCAGAGCTGATGAAACCACATTCCTCATCGCTTATAACGGGAATTATGACATCTATCGTCTCGACCTGAACCGAATGGAGATTTCTCCTTTCCTTAGCAGAAAATATCGTAAGGTAAGGATCCGACCCGAATGGAAAACACCCAGGGACAAATTTCGCGCTCCCAGTCAGACATTTACAAAAACCGAGGTCAAGGTTTTTGAACACGATGTGCTTGACGACGTGTTAAAAATCTGGGTTTTAAGGGGAAAAACATGGATCTTGACCTCGACCTTCGATGAGAAGAACCGACTGGTTCGTGTCGATCTTTATGACTTGAAAAAGGCCTCATTCTTGGGCTCTCTCTGGTTGCCATTGCCTCGAGGGCTCGAGTGGATGCGACTCAGCTATGCGCGTATAACTCTGCATGAGAGCGGGTTTTATGTTATCGTCCCAGTCGAAACGAGCGCTCTGGAGCTGGTTCGTTATTCTTTTTCCGGTCTTCCCGGCTGGGCTCGCTAAGTCTGTTTCAAGAAAAACGAGAAAAATGGGGACATTTTATATATTTACCCAGTTTATCTGCAAATAATGGGAACAAAATTGGGGATAGTTTACATATTTGATTGAAAATTGTCCCGCCCATCCTTGTGGCAAGGCGGCCGGCGGATGAACTCCAGCCAGAATCAAAGCTGATTTTCATGAATATCTCTTCGCCGAGCGCAGATTTCAAATCAGCACGCAACTGGTAGTGCTCCTTGTATTCCGGAGAAACGTCTTTTTCAAAACGAACATCGGCGGATAAATTGGACTCATCGAATCTGAAATCAAGTTTTTTGATAATACTCGACATAAACCCTCTTGGCAATCAGGGTACCGCTGCCAAAGGAAATCCTGTCTCGAATCACATTGATGATTGTGGAATACGATGCCTTATGGGAAAGTTCAGTATGAAGAAAAACTATCCCCTTCGGAAAGGCCGCAGTCACATCCCCATTGACCCGGATTTTGGTGATCCCACCGCATCCATAAGGGAATTCAGCTTCCCAACTCTGCGCCCTGGAAATTTTAAAGACGCGCACTGTGACATTCACACCAGCGTCCGGCGCGGCGACAGCCAGGACAAAAGATGACATCAATAACGCTATGAGTGTGATTCTTGTGGTGTTGTTCCTCATCGCAACTCCTTTGCTTTTAATCAGTCTTCCATTGTAAATACAATCCAGAGGGTGCGATATTCCCAAAATAATAAAATAGAGCTGTAACTAACTTTCCATGAGCCAAAGATAAGATATTGAACTTCTAATATGTGGGCTTGAAACGGGGGCTAATCTTTGGTGCCGAGCTCGATGAGGGGATTCTCGGAGTCGACAAGGTCTCCTGCAGACACTAAAATCTTCTTGACGTAGCCTTCGATGGTTGATTTTATCTCGTTTTCCATCTTCATGGCTTCGACAATGGCCAAAGTCTGGTTCTTGCGGACTTCTTCCTTCTCGGATACGTTTATTTTTATCACCTTTCCGGGCATAGGAGCCCTGACCAGCAGCTCATCCTGCTGAGAGCTCTCCTCTTTCTCGACAAAACCCTTCCCTTCTGCAGAGGGTTCCTGAACAGTGAACTGCTGCCCTTGGAGGGAAAGATGCTTCTTGTCTCCCTCCCGGGCAAGGTAGACCAGGTGGGAACATCCCTCGATCAAAATAGAAAGGGCGTTCGATGAGATGAAATGGATGTTTGCCTCAACAGTTTTCTCTCCGTCCGAGATGACGAAGACGTTTTCTTTCTTATCAAAGGATATTTTATGCAACCTGTCGTCTATCAAAAATTCGTATTCCACTTTACTTCCTGCCTCCGATCCGCCATCTGCCGAGAGCCTGCCAGGGGGAGTAGACTTCTTTCCGGACAGCCTCTTTATTCACACGGGAGTAAGCTTTGTTGAAATTATCAAAAGCTGAGGCGATCAACGCCAGCCTCAGGCTCTCCTCGGTCTTGGCTTCGCCCTGCCAGCCGTCAAAATTCTTCTCGATAAAACTGGTCGTTGTCTTCCCCGCTGCGAACTGGGGATGAGCGATGACCTCTTTGAGGAAGTCGATGGTTGTTTTGATCCCCAGGATGACATAATCATCGAGCGCGTTGACCATTCTCTGACAAGCAGAGGTTCTGTTTTCTGCCCAAACGATGAGCTTGGCCAGGATCGGGTCATAATAAATGGGAACATTGCTGCCGCTGTAGATACCACAGTCATGGCGGACTCCCGGACCCTTCGGCTCTTTCAAGAAGAGGACCTTTCCCGAAGAAGGAAGGAAATTATTGAGGGGGTCCTCGGCATATATCCGGCACTCGATGGAATGCCCTCTCTGGCTCAGCTCCTCCTGTTGAAAGGGAAGCTTCTCTCCGGAGGCGATCCGGATCTGCTGGCGGACCAGGTCCACACCCGTGGTCAGCTCAGTGACAGGGTGTTCGACCTGGAGGCGGGCATTGACCTCGAGAAAATAAAAATTCTTGTCCTTATCCAGGAGGAATTCGACAGTTCCGGCGTTGTTGTAGCCGGAGACCTGCATGACTTTTTTCGCCGTCTCCCCCATGAGAACGCGAAGCTCCGGGTTCAACGCCTGGGAAGGTGTCTCCTCCACGATCTTTTGATGACGGCGCTGGATGGAGCATTCTCTTTCAAAAAGATGGACCATGTGGCCGTGATTATCCGCCAGGACCTGGAACTCGACATGCCGCGGTTCTTCGATGAACTTCTCCAAATAGACGGACTCATCACCAAAGGCAGACTTGGCTTCTCTCATTCCCGCTTCCAGGGCGGATTTCAGGTCTTTGGAGGTGTGAACGGTCCTCATTCCCTTCCCGCCGCCGCCGGCTGAAGCCTTGATCATCACCGGGAAGCCGATCTTCCTGGCCTCTGACTCGAACTCCGAGAACTCTCTGGGAATGGTTTTCATCCCAGGGATGATCAGCACACCGGCTTTTTCCATGGTCTGCCGCGATCGGACCTTATCCCCGACCAGCCTCAAAGCTCTGGAGTTGGGTCCGATAAAAACGACGTCCTCCTTCTCGCAGAGCCGGGCAAAATCCGCGTTTTCGGCCAGGAATCCGTAGCCGGGATGGATGGCTTCGGCACCGGCCTGGTGAGCGGTCTGGATGATCCTCTCCATGTGGAGATAGCTCTCTACAGCAGGCGGAGGCCCGATACAGAACGCCTCGTCTGCCAGCTGGACATGCAGGCTCTCCCGGTCCGCCTCGGAATAAACAGCTACAGTGGAGATGCCCATCTCCTGGCAGGCCTTGATGACTCTGACAGCGATCTCGCCCCTGTTAGCAATGAGTATCTTCTTAAACATCATTGTTTTCTTTGACCCATTTGGGCTTTCTTTTCTCGAGAAAGGCAGCCATACCTTCCTGGCCTTCCGGGCTTATTCTCAAATTGGCGATCATCTCCGCCGTGAACTTCTTGACCTCCTCGAAGCTCATCCGGGTGGTCCTGGTGATCAACTCCTTGCAGGCGGCGATCGCTTCCGGCCCGGATGTCAGGAGAAGTTCGGCTATTTCCTGCACGGTCTCTTCCAGCTTATCAAGCGGGACAACCTCATTCACCAGCCCGATCTCAAGGGCTTTCCGGGCAGAGATCCTCTTTCCGGTCAAAAAATACTCCCGGGCTTTGCTCTCTCCTATGCGGTGAATCGCAGGCGGAAAGGAAGCCGTTTCCCCCTCCGATGGTGGTGCCGTTGACCCTAGCGATCGTGGGTTTGGGGAGAGTGTAGATCTTGTGAAGAACTTCGGCCAGCTGGAGGGACTCCTTCAGATTCTGTTCATAAGAATAGCGGATGATTTCCCGCATCCAGTTGATATCCGCTCCGGCGCAGAAGGACTTTCCGGCTCCGGTCAGGATCACCACCCGAACGGATTCATCGGAAATGATCTTGTCAAACGCATCGTCGATCTCGCCGATCATCTGAGTATTGAATGCGTTGTGAACGTCGGGCCGGTTGAATACGACCCGGGCGATCCTGTCCTCCTTGGTATAGATTATGGTTTCGTAAGTTGATCCGGTCATTTCACATCCTGAAAATCCCGACTTTATAATCCGGGATGCGTGCATTCAGGCTCATGGCAATGCCCAGCGCGAGCACTTCCCGTGTTTCCAGGGGATCAAGAACGCCGTCATCCCAGAGCCTGGCCGTGCTGAAATAGGGACTGGCTTCGTATTCGTATCTTTCCAGAATGGGTTTCATCAGCTTTTCTTGTTCGGCCTTGGTCATTTTCTCACCCTGCTCTTTGAGCCTTTTTATCTTGACGGTGAGCAGGACGTTCGCCGCCTGCTCGCCGCCCATGACGCTTATCCGGGCGTTGGCCCACATCCAGAGCAGGCGCGGCGCATAGGCCCTGCCGCACATGGCGTAATTTCCTGCTCCGTAGGAGCCGCCGACGATGACCGTGAACTTGGGCACATCAGCATTGGCCACAGCATGAACCAGCTTGGCTCCGTCCTTGGCAATCCCGCCGTGCTCATACTGTTTTCCCACGATGAATCCGGTTATGTTCTGGAGAAATACAAGGGGTATCTTGCGCATCGAACAGAGGGTGACAAAATGGGCCCCTTTGAGAGAACTCTCCGAGAAGAGGACGCCGTTGTTGGCCAGGATCCCTACCGGATAGCCCATGATCCGGGCAAAACCGCAGACCAGGCTCTGGCCGTACAATTCCTTGAACTCCTGGAAGCGGCTCCCGTCCACGATCCGGGCGATGATCTCTTTTATGTTGAAGGGTTTTCTTAAATCCTGGGGAACGATGCCGTATATCTCCTGGGGATCATAGTAGGGGTCCTCCGGCTCGGCGACATCCAGCTCGAACTTCTGAGGGGGGTCCAGGGTCTCAACAATGTTCCGGGCGATTTCCAGGGCGTGCTCGTCGTTGAGCGCATAGTAATCCGAGACGCCGGATATCCGGCAGTGGACATCAGCGCCTCCCAGGTCTTCGTCCGTCACGTCAACCCCTGTCGCCGCTTTGACCAGGGGCGGACCGCCGATAAAGATCGTCCCCTGCCTGCGGACAATGACCGTCTCATCGCTCATAGCCGGCACGTACGCTCCTCCGGCTGTGCAGGAGCCCATGACTATCGATATCTGAGGAATGCCCAGAGCAGAGAGACGCGCCTGGTTGTAGAATATCCGGCCGAAATACTCCTTGTCCGCAAAGGTCCCGGATTGATGAGGCAGGAAAATCCCTCCGGAATCCACCAGATAGACGCAGGGCAAACGGTTGGCCAGGGCAATTTCCTGGGCCCTGACATGCTTCTTGATAGTCATCGGGTAATAGGTGCCGCCTTTGACAGTGGCGTCGTTGGCCACCACCAGCACCTCGCGTCCGTGGATGACCCCGATCCCGGTGATCACTCCTGCGGCCGGGGCTTCGTTCTCGTATAAATCATAGGCAGCCAGAGGAGAGAACTCCAGAAAAGGAGTGTTCCGGTCAAAAAGCCTCTCCAGCCTTTCCCTCACCAGCAGCTTCTTCCGGGATGTGTGGATGTCTCTGTATTTTTTCGGGCCTCCTTCCTGAATCCTGGCCAGCCTCTCCCGATAGTCGGCAACCACCTTCTTCATCTGCTCGAAATTCTCTTTATATTCCTTGCTCTGGGTATCGATCTTGCTTTCAATCCTATACATGGTCCTAACCCCTGCTTATCCAGTTTATTCAGTCTATCAAAAGATAGATGACTAGGCTAGACCTTAATAAAGCATGAGATGGCCGCGCTCTGCCCGCAATGACAACTTGGATATCTTTCCATCCTCATCATGGGCTTCCCGGGTCCACACGATTTTATGGGCTTCTTCTCTCTTGACGTTTTTTAGCTGGACTTATTCCGGTACGAATTTATACCCGTAGCAGAGGATCCCGGATTCTCCCTCGCTGTATATCTTTCGAAACTCAGTCTTGACTCTCATACCGATCTTTATATCCTCAAAATCACAATCCACGATCTGGCCGGTCAGCTTCACGCCGTCATCCAGTTCCACGATGCCCACCGCAAAAGGGGCCTGGTCGACGAACTGATGGGGAGGAACCCGGATGATGGTGAAAGTCAGGATTTTTCCTTTATCGGCCAGCCTTGTATCCTCGAATTCACGGCTCTTGCACTCCGGACAGATCAAACGGGGAGGAAAAAGTATGGTTCCGCATTTTTTGCATTTTATGGCTTCCAGCCGGTACCGTTGAGGAATCTCCCTCCAGTATCTTGATGGTGTCGGCATCTCGCCCTCCTTCCTTATTCTCGTTCAAAGATATGAACCACGCTGCTGCCGCCGCTGCCGCCCATGTTCTGGGCCAATCCGATCTTGGGGTCTTTGAGCTGTCTCTCGCCCGCTTCGCCTCTAAGCTGCTTGACGATCTCTATAGCCTGGGCCACACCCGTGGCGCCGACAGGATGGCCTTTGGCTTTCAACCCTCCGCTGGGATTGACGGGGATCTTTCCCTCCAGGAAGGTTATCTCATCCTCGTAAGCCTGTCCGCCCTTTCCTTTTTCTACCATGCCCAGGGCCTCGATCACGCATATCTCGGCTATGGTGAAACAGTCATGAACTTCAAGAAAATCAATCTCTTCCGGCTTTTTGCCCGCCATAGCATAGGCCTGCTTTGCGGCCTGGAACGTGGCTTCCAGCCAGGTGATATCCTTCCTCTGGTTTAAAGCGATGGTATCCGTGGCCTGTCCGGTCCCGATGATCTTGACTACCGGTTTTTTCATCTTCTTGGCCATCTCCGCGGGGCTGAGAACCAATGCCGCCGCGCCGTCCGTGATCGGTGAGCAATCCAGGATTCTCAGCGGGTCAGCGACCATGACCGAGTTAAGGACCGAATCCACCGTGATCTCAAACGGAAACTGGGCTAGAGGATTCTTGGCTCCGTTGGAGTGATTTTTGACCGCAACCAGGGCCAGCTGTTCCCGTGTGGTCCCGTATTTTTCCATGTGGGCCCTGGCGATCAAAGCATACAGCCCGGGAAAGGTGATGCCATGATAGCCCTCGTATTCCTGGTCTGCGGCCGTGCCCAGAGCGTAAGTGGCCTCATAACCGTTAACGTCGGTCATCTTCTCCACGCCCCCGACAAGGACCACATCGCTCATCCCTGATGCGACCTCCATGAATCCCAGACGCAAGGCTAAACCGCCCGAAGCACAGGCCGTCTCCACCCGTGCCGAGGGGACAGGAGTCTGAGCTAAATAATCCGCCAGCAGGGATGCGATATGCTCCTGACCGACGAAAAGCCCGGAAGACATGGATCCCACGTACATGGAGTCGATCTTATCTACCCCAGCATCATCCAGCGCCAGGAGGGCTGTTTCCGTGAAAATGGTCCTCAGGGATTTTTCCCAGAGCTCGCCCCATTTCGTCATTCCCACACCGATAACCGCAACTTCTCTCATCTTTTCCTCCTAATCAGCCTTCTTGATCTTTTGGCGGAATTTGGCGTACTCGCCGTACTCAAGATAATTCTTATTCTTATCCAGGAGCTCTCTTGTTTTGGGCGCCAGGTCCTGAACTTTTTTGATATTGTCCAGAACCTCGAAGACAAAAGCGTCGCTCCCTGCTCCCGAACCGTAGGAAACGATCAGAATCATGTCTTTTGGCCTGGCGACGTCCAGGCAGGCAGTCAGCCCCAGGGGAGAAGAGCCCGAGTAAGTGTTCCCGAGCCTGTTCACCAGCCAGCCTGTCTCGATCTGCTCTTTCTCGAAACCCAGCATCTTCCCCACTCTGAAGGGAAATTTTCCGTTGGGCTGGTGGAAAATGACATGGGTGAAGTCAGAAGGCTTCATGCCCACCTTTTCCATGATCCCGTTGGCCGCGCCCATAATATGTTTGAAATATGCCGGGTCTCCGGTGAACCGGCCTCCGTGCTGGGGGTAATACTGGTACTCCCGGCGCCAGAAATCAGGAGTATCGGTCATGTAGGAATAGGTCTCCACCGCTTTGGCCACCACCCGATCACGGCCGAAGAGAAAGGCCGCCGCACCTGCAGCCGCCGAGTATTCCAGGGCATCGCCCGGAGCTCCCTGGGAGGTATCGGCGCCGACAGCCAACCCGTAGGTGATGACTCCGGATTTGACAAGGTTCAGAGCCACAAACATCCCCTCGGTCCCGGCCTTGCAGGCAAACTCGAAGTCAGCCGTGTGCGCTTCTGGAGTGGCACCCAGGGCTTCTGCCAGCACCGTACCGCTGGGCTTGACCGCATAGGGATGGGATTCTGAACCGACGTACACGGCACCGATCTCTGCCGGGTCGATACCCGCTCTTTTCAGGGCACTCTTGGATGCTTCCACGGACATGGTGATGGTGTCCTGGTCAGGAGAAGGGACCGATTTTTCTTCCAGCATCAATCCCTTCTTGTAGCTGGGCGCATCTGCGCCCCAGACTTTAGCGATTTCTTCCACTTTTATCCTGTTTCGCGGAATATATGCCCCGTAACCAACAATACCTTCCATTTATAGCCTCCCTCTTTGTGTGTAAAAGAGTTTTACAAAAGACATGGATGAGTGTGAAAAATGCAAAAGATAATCGATCAACAGTGAAAATGTATCGTGGCATATATCGCTTTTTAAGTCAAGAAATTTGGGAATCCTCAAACGGGCGGGTTTGACACCCTATTTTTCCCTAAATAGAATAGAGAAAAACACGGAACTTTTTTCGTACGAATCTCGTCTAGCATGGTGAAGTGAATTGGAGATCAATACACTCGTTCTGGAATGCATAGAAGGCAACGAAGGAGCCTGGAAGATGCTCGTTGACACCTATTCTCGGAAGGTATTCAATATGTCCTATCAGTTTTCAGGAAGCTATGAGGAAGCTGAAGACATGACTCAGGATATCTTTTTCAAGCTTTATAGCTCGCTCAACAAATACGACTTCTCCAAGAATTTCACTGCCTGGTTCCTCACTCTTGCCAAAAACCACCTGATCGACCAGTACCGAAGGACAAAATGGCAAAAGAAGACACGGGACGACTTTAACGAACATCTCCTGACCTCAGAAGACCTGGACAGCCCGGAGGAAGATGTTTTGAAGGAAGAGAATAAAAGAACAGTCTGGCAGGCCCTCAACGACCTCCCTTCTGAAACCCGGATGACGGTCATCCTCAGGGACATCCAGGGAAAGAGCTACGAAGAAGTTGCGGAGATCATGAGTCTTCCGGTAGGGACGGTTAAATCCCGTCTCAACAGGGGAAGGCTCCAGCTGGCAAAGATCCTGAATGAAAAAAAGGAGAAAAGAAATGAGATGTGAACAGATCGAAGAATTCTTATCTCCTTATTTAGAGGATGAGCTCAACCCGGAGGAAAAAAGAACCATTGAAGAGCACCTGAAAACATGTCCGAACTGCTCTCTGCTCCTGTCCTCCTTAAAAGAGACCCGGGAATCTCTGGTTGATCTCCCCCAGCTCGAAGTGAGTCAAACCCTGCTGACCCGGCTCTATTCGATCCCGCAGAAAAAGAAAAGATACAGCCTGGGCCTGGATTTCTTCCTTCGTCCCGCGCTCCAGCCCGTCCTGGCTGCGGCCACCATCGTGCTGACCCTGTTTTCCTTCTATTTCTTCGGCCCGAACAAAAGGTCCATCGACAGGACCATCAACCGTCAGCTTCATCTTGGCTACGGCGCGGTCGAGAAGCTGTATGCCAAAGCTGATTCTTTTGTCGCCGCTTTAGGCGAATACAAGGACAGTATTCTCGTTTCTCTCAAGAATATAACTGGACACGGAGAAACCGAGAATTCGACATCAGATAAAAATGGAGGTATCAAATGGAAGAAAAAGTCGTCGTCACCAGACAAGCAAAATCTCCCGCTCTCGCAGGAATTCTCTCCTTCTTCTTTCCCTTCGGAGTGGGCGCGTTCTACAACAGTCAACCCATAAAGGGTTTTGTTTA
>SMTZ1_10015633_pt1 | contig 10986 bp, 9 predicted proteins | sample DeeMarSWOR136_30_FD_25667 | JGI IMG/M metagenome (IMG submission 25667)
GCTTCTGCCATGCCCTTCGCGAAGACCTTGCCTATCCCCTCTTTGCGGGCTGTCAGCTCTATCAGCCCCAGAATGGCATCTGCATCCCCCCATTCTAGTGTCAATCCATCCGTGTCCTTTTCGGTTATGATCCCCCTCTGGAAGCATTCCATGGCATAGGCGATGATGCTCGTCATATCAAAATAATCTACCCCATATTGATCGCAGAGTTCACTCGCCTTGAATGCAATCTCCATATCGTCGCAGCCAATCTTCGGCCCGAAATCACCGAGGTTCGCGAGCTCCACGCCGCACCCATAAGAGCCGGCAAATGGACCTTCGCTCACGACAAACAGGTGATCGCACCCATTCGGGCATGAAAAACCGGCCTTTTGTTTCACAAAATACCTATCCAGTCCCTCGAGCATGGATTTATGAAATAGACCGCTCTGGTAATTCCTGGTAGGGAGCATCCCGGTTGTCTCATACCGCAGCCACCCCATACCTGGCCCGAAATCCGCCCTCGCTTGCTTGAAATCCGGATTGTTGTTCCATGCCTTATGCGTTTCCCATACCGCATCATGCAGGGCCTTTACATCGGCTACCTTCACCCCCTCGCTACCCCTCACTGCTATCGCCTTGAGCTTCTTGGAGCCGAAAACGGCACCCTGTCCTGTTCGCCCCTGACCTCTACCAAGATCATTCACGAGGTTCGCGAACCTGACCAGGTTCTCTCCCCCGATGCCGATGGAGATGACACAGGCATCCGGATCGTCGAATTCCTGCACAAGTGCTCGGTCCGTCTCCCTTGTGGACTTGCCCCACATATGCGATGCAGGTCTTATTTCAACGTTGTCATCATCAATGTGGAGGTACACGGGCTTCTTTGCCTGCCCTTCGATGATAATCACGTCGTATCCGGCATACTTGAGTTCCACCCCGAACGATGCCCCGCTGTTGGAGTCGCCCAGGATTCCGGTAACTGGTGATTTAGAGGAAACGGTGAATCTTTGGCTGCCGGGAACCAGTGTCCCGTTACAAGGGCCTGCGCCAATAATAATCTTGTTTTCCGGCCCAAGGGGATCTATGCCGGGCTTAAGCTCATCGTATAGGATCTTGGAATTAACCCCCCTTCCCCCCACAAAATCCCGTGCCAGGTTCTCCTTCAAGTTTTCTCTTGCGACTTTTCCAGTGCTCAGGTTTACCCTCAGGATCACTCCTGTATGTCCCTTCATTTGAATACTCCTATCTTTTAGCTTTAAGGTCTGCTCAGAAACGGCGCGGGCATAACCCCTGGCTGGTTCTCTTTTCTCACTACTGCGGCCTGCTCCCAGCTCATCAGATCCAGTGCATCCGTGGGACACCACTCAACGCATTTTCCGCATTGGTTACACCGAACGTCGATGCATGGGATATTTACATCTAACTCCCTGTTCCTCAATACCTTTATATACGACTTCCGGGGATTATACTCCCCTGTCTTTTCCATGGAGCAGATCAACTCACAGATCCGACAGCCCGTGCATTTTTCCGTTTTGATGATGATTGTTTTCTCCATTTAAACGTCTTTCCTCCTCTCTTCTCTCGTCCCGACACCCTATGACATCAGGCCGGGTATGAATAATGCTATTTGTGGAAAGCAAATCAATATTGCCAATACACACACATCAGAGAAGATAAACGGCACCCTGCCAATCATGATCTCTCTTGCATTGACATTTGGCAATACAGCCTCGCATGCAAAAAGCGTGAGCCCAAAAGGCGGCGTTATCATGCCCATCTCATATACGTGGATAAACAAGACGCCAAACCATATGGGATCCCAGCCCATGGATAGTACGATCGGGAAAATAGTGGGCATAGTAAGGAACATCATCGCAACCCCATCCATAAAGGCACCGAGTATAAGGTAAAAGAAAAGTATTGCTATCAAGATCCCGATTGAAGGAACAGGCAACGATGACATAAACTCCGCGCTTATGTCTGGGAGACGGCTGACCGCAACCAGGCCGTTATAGATAAAGGCACCCGCTGCAACAGCGAATATCATTCCCACCGTCCTCGCTGTGTCCCTCAAAGCCTCCCATAGCGTTGCCAGTGTAAGTCGCCGCGATGCAAAGCCCAGTATCAACGTGCCTGATGCACCAAGAGCTCCGGCCTCTGTGGGAGTGCATATCCCGGTGTATATGCTGCCCATCACGATCACAAAAATAGCACCTATCCATGCCACACCCTTAGTGGATATCAACCGCTCCTTCCATGTTACTGCCGGTAAGGCGGGCCCTAATTTCGGATTAAGGTAGCAGCGAAGCCATATCTGAGAGGTGTACGAAAATGCCATCAAAAGACCGGGGAGGATACCGGCCATAAGCAGTCTAGCGATAGATTGTTCGTTTACCATCCCGTACAGGGCCATTGCTATGCTGGGAGGAATCATGGAGGCCATGGTACCCGAGGCCGCCACCGAGGACACGGCCAGCCCATTCTGGTAACCATATTTCTCCATCTCAGGAACCGCTATCTTGGCCATGGTGGCTGCGGCAGCCACCGTCGAACCGGTAGCTGCACCGAAAAATGCGTTGGCAATCACCGTGCCCTGCGCAAGCCCTCCGGGGAGATGACCAACCCACGCCCTGGCTGCATCGAAGATCTCCTGCCCAAAGCGACAATGAAATGCCAGGTTGCCCATCAACACGAACAACGGAACCACGGTAAAGGTATAGCTGGTCACCTTCTCCCAGCCTACCATGCCGATCATATGCAATGCACCATCAAACCCGGCGATCATCCAATATCCGACGAAACCCACCAATGCCATGACAAAGCCAACAGGCATGCCTTGAACTAGCAGCATCAGGAGTAACACGGCAAAACTATAAATTCCTATAGAAATGGGGTCCATTGCTTTGCCTTTATCTCTATTTTTTGCTCTCCTTTATCAGCAGCGCAACCTGCTCTATTAATTGAACAATAAACCTCAGGCACAATACCCCGCATCCTAAGGGCACCACCATTTTCGCAGGGCCCAAGGGCAATTCAACCAACCCAACGGTCACATCCCCGTACTTCCACGCCTCCAAGGCATTTGCAGCACCCGCCCAAGCCCACACCGCTGAAATCAAGAGCATAAGTAGAAGGGATAGGATATCGACTACTATTGCTGTCCTGCCGGTATATTTCTCGCTAATGACACTTACCGAGATGTGACTCCTTTTGAGCTGCACAAAGGCGAATGCCAGAAACGCCACACCCCCCATCATGAACTGCATGGCCTCATAGGTGCCCGTAATCGGGCTGTCGAACAGCCAGCGCAAAATGATATCCGTTGATGATAGCACCATCATAATTAGCGTTAATAGCGCTGTAAAATACACCAAACTAGTATCAATGTACTGATATTTTTTCGATATATCTTTCATCCCTTTCTCAACCCATTTTGTGGTGACCAAAAGTTGGTTTTGGACTGACCCCGAAGAGCAAAATTCTGCACGTAACTATGAAAAACCCTCTTCAAAAAACAGACTGGAATACACAAGGCACCACGCAGCCTACACGCAGTGCCCTGTATACCTTATCTTTCATCTGCTCATAACGCCTTATTCAGTCTTACTTCGCGCCACAAAGCTCAAGGCACTTATCCAATAGTTCCTGACCGGGAAGACCCTTTTTTTCCTGGTCTTTGACCCATTTATCCCATGCAACCTGAGCTTCATAGTTACTTTTATATATTCTAATGAATTCAGCGGGCTGTTCTTCGGCCGCCTTCTCGAATATGCCCTTTATGTCATCGGGCAATCTCTGCCACGAATCCTTATTCATCATAAAATAAAAGATGTTACTGACAAACCTGATCCTGTTGAGGTACTTAGGACCCGCAACATCATGAAGTCTCCACACATAAATCCCGGTAAACGGACTGAGGACCCCGTCAACGACCCCCCTCTCAAATGACTCAAACATCTCAGAGCTGCTGAGCCCTACAGGGACTCCGCCCAATGCTTTTAAGGTCTCCCCTGCAGCCCCGATACAACGTATCTTTTTCCCCTTGAGATCATCGAGGGTCCTTATGGGCATTGAGGATATTAGATCCTCTGGCTCACCCCCGTTTATGGCTACCAGCTTGAGATTGTTTTGATCGAACTGGTCTTGGATAGGTTTCATCTTTGCCAGTTCAGTAGCGATGATTGGACCTGCCGTTTCTAAGGTGATCCCAAGTCCAGGGAGGCGGGCTACCTGCATCAGAGAGAGCCTGCTCTGGAACTTACATACTACAACAGCGATATCCGCTACCCCCTTCCCAAGGGCGGCCACCTCTTCCTTACCCGGAATCAAAGTGCCTGCCCAGTACCTCTCAAACTTGACCCTGCCGTTTGAGAGCTTTTCTATCTTATCCAGATAGGTATTGCATGTGTTTGCAAATACTCCCCTGGGAGCGGTCCAGGCACTGTACTTAAGGGTTATCTGCTCCTGTGCGAAACCTTTGTCGTAATCCACAGCCACCAGAGCAAAGACGGCCATGCTGACTAGCATCAAAATGTATATTCTTTTCATTTTATCCCCCATTTTTTTCAATTGAAAATTTACCTTCTCCCCAGCCTAATTAGAAGTTCTCTACGTAGATAACCTTTGATTACATCACCTCCTTTCCGTGTTCTAAGATGTGTTAAACAGCCCATGATGCCCGGATAACCCTTTCCTATTCAGTCCTTTTCAAAATGGTATGAGACCCTTTCACCGTTCAAACGAATAGGCACGACTCTCAATACCATACCAACCTTGATTTCCCCTGTCGGTATGGCTTCATCAATCTCCCCAAATACCCTAATTCCCATGGGAAACCCAACTACTCCCAATGTGTACGGCGCCCTATCCTCAAAGCCAGCCGGCCCGTAGTGTACCACGGTAAAGGCCTGAAGCCTCCCCTTCTCTGTAACCTCAATCCACTCGACATCGCTCGATCTACATTCGGGACAATCCACCCGTGGAGGAAAGGACACCGCACGACACTGCTTACACCTTGTGGTAATGAACTGGCCCCTCTCAAGGTATGCGGCAAACTCACTTGATTTCGTCTCACCAGTAAAGCTCTTAACGCCGAACCTCTGAAACTCCGACACTAATCCCTCCCAAGAATCGTTATAAATGCGTAAATGCCCGGGCCTCCGAGGTTCTGTACAAGCCCAATCCTCGCGCCATGAACCTGCGTCTTCCCACATTCGCCCCTTAGTTGCCGGACAATTGTCCTTATCTGGCTAATTCCCGTTGCCCCGATTGGGTGTCCTTTCGACAGTATTCCACCGTCGGGATTCACGGGAATCCTGCCATCGGGATAGGTTTGTCCGGCCTCAATCAATCGAACTCCCTCTCCGGGTTTTGCAAAACCCAGGTCTTCATAGTTTATGATCTCTGTAATGGTGAAACAATCATGGACCTCTGCTACATCGATGTCTTCCGGGCCTACACCGGCCATCTCGTATGCGTCTTTAGCCGCCGGCCAGCTGCAGGGTATGGTGGAGAAAGTAGCTCTTCTCGATAAGGTGCATGAGCTTGCTGAAGCTCCAAGTCCGTGTATCCATACCGGCTTATCGGTAATGCTGCCTGCCCTATCCTTGTTGGCGAGCAGTATTACTCCCGCGCCATCGGCATTAGCACAGCAATCAAGAAGCTTGAGCGGGCTCACGATCACCGCAGAATTCATTACTTCTCCTATCGTAATTTCTTTTTGGAAGACGGCCTCCTTGTTAAAGCTCGCACACCGAGAGCTCTTGACCCTCACACTTGCCATCTGCTCTTCAGTTGTTCCGTATTTGGCCATGTGGGCGGAGGCGAACATGGCAAAGGCCGCAGGCATACTCAGGCCAAAGGGTGACTCCCACATAACATCCCCGCTGCGCCCCATTCTCTCCGCCGCCTCTGCGGAACTCATTTCAGACATCTTCTGGAAACCAACCACTGCAACCACGTCATGAAGTCCCGCCTTGATAAGCGAATATGCAGTCCGCAAGCCGCTTGACCCGGACGAGCAAAGGCTTTCAACACAAAATGTGGGCTTCCCAGCAAAACCAAGATATTCACAGATTACTGCTGCAGGGCTTCTCTGCTTATCATATTCGGTAGCCGAACATACCACCGAGGCGTCTATGTCTTCAGTCTTTAGGTTGAGCCCCTCCATGGCATTACAGAATGCTCCAAAACACATCTCGCTAATGGAAATGCCACATCGCCGTGCGAAAGGAGTCTGACCCGCACCGACAATGGCGACCTCTCTTTCCACCTCACATATCCTCCATAGCACTGCCAGAGTGTTTTTTGCATGCCTCCCTTGCCGCCAAAGCAGCCCCCAGGGCTCCGGTTATCTGCGGTTCTGTTGGAACGATGATCTCGACACCGCTTGTCTTCTCCAATGCGTTCTTAACCCCCACATTCTTGGCTACGCCCCCTGTAAACACCGTTCCGTGGTTGAATTTCATGTGTGACCCCATAGTTACCACTCTTATAGCTATAGCCCTGTGTATGCCGGCAATCAGGTCCTCAATATGCTTTCCCTCTGCTCGAAGCGAGATCACCTCCGTCTCTGCAAACACCGTGCAGGTGCTGCTTATGCTACAGAGGTTCTTACTGGTCATGGACAGAGACCCCATCTCCTCAAGACTTACTCCCAGGACCTGTGCCATCACCTCAAGGAACCTGCCAGTTCCAGCAGCACATTTATCATTCATCGCAAAATCTATGACCTTACCATCTTGATTTACCCTCATGACCTTGCTATCTTGAGCGCCGATGTCGATAATGATTCTCGCGCTTGGTATGAGAAAATGCACCCCAATGGCATGACAAATGATCTCACTGATTGCCCTGTGGGCAAAGGGGATGGCATCGCGACCGTATCCGGTTGAGACAATACAATCCAAAGCCTCTAACGATATGCCCGCCTTCTCCAGTGCTTCATGAGTTACCTGCTCTGCTGCCTGAGCAACATTGCCTTGCACCGGCATCACTTTCCACGAAACGATTTCCTCATCCTCAAGGATAACCGTCTTGGCGGTTCCTGCACCAACATCAATTCCTGCAACTCGCATTATCTATTTTCTCCGCTTTACTAATTCGGCAAAGGTTTCCAGTCTTGTTCTCGTCTGTTGGGCATTGTAATCCCGTAAATCGACAAAGTCCCCTTCTATGATTACCACAGGAATACCGATTTCCTTTTCTATCACTTCTTTAGCCTTTAAGGGGAAGAGTTCATACTGGCGACATGGCAGGTGAACGAATATAATCAGGCCATCCACGTTCCACACAGAAGCCAATTCCTTAAGCTGCAGTATCCAGCCCCAGCTGGAATGATAGGCCCCTCTTCTCCTCATAAGCGTATAAGCTATGTGCTCCCAGATAGAGTCATATGCTCTCGGGGTGCCTTTAATCGGAGCAGAGGCTAACGAGGTTGCTGGTATGGCTAGACCCAATCCCTCAATCACGGTGACAAGGGGTGAGGGGTCCATTGGTGCGTTGGTGAGCAACACCCTTGGTGCTCCCTTTGCAACTGGTCCCACCCCCTGATTAATCCTCTTTTTTACTTCTTCGCTCAAGATAGCAAGTGCTTCTATTCCCTCCAGGGAACCCCTCCTGGTAGCGGAATAAACTGCGCGTGAAATCATCATGAAATCGCTTTGGCTCAGTGGTACCGGATCTGCCTTCATAAACTCCCGAAGGTCGGCGGCAGCCCTGAATACGTTGGCATTCAAGGCTACTGCCTCTCTTACTTTCTCCTCGGTCAGTTCATGCTCCATGACCTGACTGAACTTCTCCGCACAGCACCGTATCTCATTGGCAAAGTATTCCACCCGTTCTTGGCTAATATCCTCCGGCCACCCGTACCCATTGTCCTCAAAGATGTTGTCTACATACGCCACAGGTATACCATAGAGATCATGCAGCACCTCATCGGTTTTTGGTGTCTGGTCGCACAGGAAACAGAAGGATAAGAGCAGATCAGGTATTGGGACTATTCCATTGACAATCGCTCCCAATCGAGTTTTTAGAAATGAACAGGCGGCCAAGTTGGGTGCCAGCCCGTGCCTCTCAGCCGTCTCCAAAATAGGAACCACCTTATCCGGGCCAAACATAGGAGAGAGCACCATATCTATAACCGCCTCGGCAGGAGAACAATAAATATCGTCCGAAGCTAATGATCCAGCCACCAACAGCTCGGAGAGAGGTGGATAACTTCCGTAGGCCACCTTCTTCCCTTCTTCCTTGGCTAAAATCAAATCAACAAGTTCCTTGACCGCAATCCCCCATATCTTTCGCATTCCACGCAATTCCATGCTAAAAATTCTGGAGACTCTCTCTTTGGCCCGGTCTATATCCTTGGGTACTATTTTTAGGATGCCAAAGGCTTTCTCTAGCCTGGGTACTTCTTTGTTCAGCTCCTCGCCTTCAATACCGATCAAGTTCAGGAATTCAGGATCCATAACTCTAACCCCTTTCAATCGTCTGAATAAACGTCTCAATTCGCGTGCGAAGGTGCCCTGTTTCTGCAGGACTATACTCCGAGTTAACGATTAACATGGGCATGTTCGTCTTCTCTAACACCTTGTGAAAAATATGTGATTCAATACCATAGGTCTCTCGATACATTAATGAATACCATACGACTCCATCGACATTGAAATCCTTTACCAGTCTCAAGAGGAAATCGAACCTCTCCTCAGGAGATCCCCTGAAGAAGGCACAAGGAACTCGCTTCATGAGGTAACTATCAGCTAGAGCCTTCATTGGATCATCATCTGCATTCACATCCTCCCAGTAGGTTCTCAGCCCCTCACAAAATTCCTCAACAACAATGGATGCACCGGCTGTTTCTAGCAAGTCCACCACCTTATCATCTCCCCAAGCGAGCGTCGATCCCGTCAGGAGAATCCTGGCCCCTTTTGGCCTGATGGTTTTATTCACCTGTAATTCATCACGCAGTGACTTCAGTGCCTTTATCATCACATGTCTATCTGCATGCAAAGAGTCATGGCTTAGCCTTATGAACTCCTTGCCGCTAATCGGTGGATTCTCTGATTTCCTCATAAGACTTATTTCTCTCAGAAGGCCCCTGAGACTATTGGACAAAGCAATCTCTTCACGAAGCCTTTTCTCAGTAATCTCGAGCCCGGTGAGCTTCTCCAATCGCTCCTTAAGCAGATTCAGGCCTGCGAGGTAATGTTGAAAGGCGTGGCCAACCTTACTGTGAGGAACACCAAGCCTAAACACCTCTACACCAGCGAAGAAGTCCCACGAATCCGCAAGCCCCCTCACATGTAAATCCGTAACCGGCACAATAACCAGATCAGGGATTTGATAAAGCGGTTCTTGGTGCATCACCCTGTACCCAATCTGCGCCCTACAAAACGTATCAAGAACCCTGCCGAGATAGGACGTAGAGGCCAGGACCGGTTCAATGTCACCACCGCGATCCAAGGCAATGGGCAGGGCACCCGAGGCGTAAACCAATTCCTCCGGCATATATGCAGTAGGGGTATAGCCAACGATTTTCGTCCCCCTCTCCTTTTGTTGCCTTAGTTCCGAGAGTCTTGTATCTAAGTGAGCCAGCAATCCTTTCGTCATTTCCATATCCCTCTGCTCCTTTTAGGTTTTCTCCACCGTCTTTTCCTGTTCCGTAAGCCGATCATAACAGCGCGCTGTTAAATCCTCTGTCTCCTGCATTAATACGTTCTTTTGAATCCTTCCTATAGCACTCTTGGGGAACTCCTTTCGATACTCCAGAAAGCGGGGGACCTTGAATTCGGCCAGTCTCTCGCTACACCACACTATGATATCCTTATACGGTACTTGAACACCCTCATTGAGCCGGATATATGCCTTTATTTCCTCTTCGCCTGTTCCCAGGCCGGAAGGAACGCCAATGACAGCTGATTCCCCAACGCTTAGATGAGAATTGATAACAGCCTCTATCTCCGTAGGTGAAACCAGTTCTCCTCGCCGGCGGATAATTTCCTTCTTTCTGCCCACAAAAAACAGGTATCCATCCTCATCCATGTACCCGATATCCCCCGTATGGATCCACCCATCCTGTTTTGTTTCTGCCGTCTTGTGGGGATCTTTGAAGTATTTGATCATTACAAATGGGTTCTTGATGATAATCTCTCCTTGCTGCCCCGGCCCTACCTCTGCACCCTTTTCATCAACCACCCTCACCTCGTTCTTGATCGAGGTGTCGGGATGCTCCATGGGAACGCCAATCCCCCCTGGCTTTCTTGCTCCGGTGCCCTCCCTCGGTGCCATCACACCAAAGACTGCTTCTGTAAGCGAATATATGGTCTGAATCTTGAGCTGAAACCGCTCTTCGAATTGCTGATATATCTCCTTTGGCACGTTCCCCGCGACCATGGTCTTCACCGGCGTGTCACCGTCATTATCTGTCACGGGGCGATTCCAAACCCATGGAGTTACTGCCTGAACCAATACCATTTTCGTCGCGTTGTAGTCCCGGGCTTGCTCCAGGATACGTGAAGAGCTGAATCGTTTCAGCAAAACGAGGCTTGCCCCAGCTGCCAGGGCACCCATGGTCGAATACACCTGGGCATTTGCGTGAAACAGTGGATTCGGCGTCATCACCCTATCCTCAGGGGTAATTCCCACGGTAAAGGCATACGCCTGGCCAGTAAAAACCCAATTCCCGTGGGAATTCAAAACACCTTTCGGCAGATCGGTCGTCCCTGAGGTATAGATACATACCGCAGGCGCCTCTTCTGAAATGGGAACCTCATCAAGGATTGGGTGTTCATTAAGCAGATCTGAGAATAGAATTGTGCCATCTGGTGGGGATTCGATTTCAACTACGACAACGGCTTTTAGATCAGGGAGTTCGTGCATGTTGATGGCGGCAACTAATGGATAATACTGTTCATGCACAATGAGGGCCGATGCCTCCGAGTGCTGGAGGATATATCTGATTTCATTCTCCCTGTAAGCGGTGTTAATCGGCACCTCTATGGCACCTAG
>SMTZ1_10007981_pt1 | contig 10985 bp, 7 predicted proteins | sample DeeMarSWOR136_30_FD_25667 | JGI IMG/M metagenome (IMG submission 25667)
GGTCCGTGGTGTCCTTGTGCCCCGGCGGGTGGATGCCGTGAGCGAAGCTTCTGCGTAACAGACTGAGCATCGTTGTCTGCTCCACGGTGCATTGCAGCCGCTGCGCCGCCCCATAGTTTCGTGCTGCTGGCCGGGCGATACTCTTTCCACCCGTTGCTGCGCCCGTTTAGTGATACTTTGCCGCGCGCTTTCTGAGACCTTCCAGCCCCGGTTCGGTAGAATTCCATGGCGTGCCGGGATGAATGACTCCGGCCGTGCACTTCTCCGCCGCGCGCACGATGTCCTTGTAGGGGCCGCCGCGCGGGTCCTTTATGTAGGCGTGCTTGTTATCATCGTACGCGAATATCTTCGGGTTGATGTTGATACATTCGTCGCAGGTGGTGCATTCCGGCGTGTCAATCCACACTGGCTCATAATCGGCGGGCGCACCGGCTGCCGGTGCGCCCGCCGTGGTCGCACCTTCGGTTGCGGCGCTGGGCGTCGCCGACGGGGTGCCCAGCACCTGCGAAAGCGCCGCCGCCCCGCCGCCTGCCGCCATGGCGAGCAGTGCCTGCGAAATGCGCTGCGCCATTTCCTGCCGCGCTTCTGCAACGACACGCTCGGTATCCATCTGTTTGCCGATGCCCACCAGCCCTTTGAGTTGCCTCCAGAAATTGCGCCGCTCGATGACGGTATTGACGAGGTCGGCTGACACCAGCACGCGGTTGAGATGATTGTTCTTGTCCACGGTCCAGATGTAGGGGAAGCGGCCCTCGCGATCTGCCGGCTCGAGGTCGAGGAACTCGACAAGCGGCATCATTTCATCACTCCAGGTCTCGGGCGGTGCGATCTTGAAATGCTTGCGGAAGCGTCCTTCGTTGATGGCGAACTCGGCGAAGGTCATGGGCAGGTCCATGCTGGCTGACTGGCCATTCTCGTCCACGTACTGGAGCGTATAGACCGGGAAATCATTATCAATTGCCGGGTTGCCCTCGAGCGAAGCGCATTCCTGGACCGTGTTGCCGTTATCTGGGTTGTAGCGGAACAGCGGATAGGCGCGACCTTCCACGGCAAACTTGCTGTGCAGTTCGGCCTCATCATCCGCAACGCCGTGCTCCGGCGGGCATACGGCGTAGACGTTGAACAGCGCCGGGCGGCGGCTGTTGAGGCCCTCGATGAAACTCTCCAGAAGGTGCGTGACGTGCGACATCGAGCCCTGCATGACGTAGGCAGTGCGGTGCGCCATGCCGATCAGTGAAATTTCCTTGCGCATCTCTTCCTTGCCATGATGTTCCTTGCCGTAGGGCGCCATGTCGGAGATCTGACCGAGAAAACCAGACGTGCAGGCCTGGCCGCCGGTATTGGAGTAGACCTGGGTATCGAGCACAAGCACCTTGATCGGCATTCCCGAGATCAGCATGCGCGAAAGATTCTGGAAGCCGATGTCATACATCGCGCCGTCTCCGCCGACGGCCACGACCGGCGGACAGAGATGAAACTCCTCATCCGAGAACTGGTGCCAGTCGAAGTACGTGAAGAAATGGTCGTATTTCTGCGCATCGTATTCGCCTTTTAATTCGAGCTCCGCCATGCGGATCGCCTTGAAGCCCTCGGCCATCTTGGCCATGTGGCCTTCAAAGATGCCCATCGCCATGGACGGGGAGTCCTGGAACAGGTGGCTCGTCCAAGGGAACGGATACGGATTGTAGGGGTAGGTGGAGCCCCACACTGATGTGCAGCCGGTAGCGTTGATAATGCCAAGCGCCGCACGGCCATTGTGGGTCAGGCCGCTCGTGTACTGCCACTTCAAATGTTTGAGCTTCTCGAGAATCTGCGTCACCCAGCGTAGCCATTGGGCATCGATTGGTTGGGCGGCGTGTCTGGCATCGAGTCGCTCAGTCAGTCGCGAAAGCGTAACGTCCTTGTTCTGCAGGTTTTTCAGCGCGTCACCGATGGCCTCTGTATCGCCGAGATCGACGGTCTGGGCGAGTTTCAGCCGGACATGGGTTTCAAGGCGTCCGATGAGATCGTCGAGGCGCTCTAGCTGCTGCTTGACGCGCGGTTGCATGAGCGCTGTTACCGTCGATGTGAACAGATGGATGATGCTCTTCTCGCCGCAACCGAGACAGGCACCGTCACCACAAACCATGGAGGTGTAATTGCGCTTGTCGAGCAGCAAGGTCTCGAGCGCTCCGATGCGCTCGTCGAGATCGTCAATGCGAATGTATTCGGGCGCCGTGGTGGGCAGATCCATCCAGTAGTCCCATTCGTGACGCAGACGGGTGATCGCCTCGGGTGTCTGCTTCTCGATCACGAGCGCCTCGTCCTCGCACACCGTCACGCATTCCATGCAGCCCTTGCAGGTATAGGGGTTGATGGTGATGGAGAACAGCCCACCGCTGCCCTTGGCGCGCTTTTCCTTGACAGTGTAGTAGGGCTTGGTGATCGCGAACTGGAACCCGTCGATCGCCTCGCGAAAACGCGCGAACTCCTGCCGAAGGTGGTCCTTGGCCTCGACCTCGAGCAGCGTCTCGTCGATGCTTGCTTCGATCGCCTGATCGAGCAGGGCACGCACGTTGGCATTTTCGGCGGTGGCATCGAGCGCCGCGTGCCATTTCTTTTCCACCGCGCGAAGCGTACGCCGCAGATGACGTGTCGGTTGCTGTCGTTCCACGCGCCGCAGTGTGGTGTCCAGTACTTCGCCGAGCGAATTGACCAGGCCGGGGATCGCGCTGTCGGGGCAGACCGTGTAGCAGTCTCCGCAGGCGGTGCACTTCTCGGGCAGCCATTTCGGATATTCGAAGCGAACCTGCGTCATGTCGCGGAACAGGCCGGTCGACGCCGGAATCAGGCTGGTGGCGGCAAACGGGTCGGCGAGACTATCCGTGTTCCCGCCGCCGGCGTAGAAGCTTCCGGTCTGCTCCCAAAAGCGGTGAATGTCGGTACGCCTGTCATCGCTCACGGCGAGCTGCTTGAGCATGACCGGTAGTCCCGGTTCCTCACGCAACGACTCGACCGTCGGCCGGGATACGAGTTTGTCAGTGATCTCGTGGATCTCATCGTAGCCGCGGCGCACCACGCGCAGGTTGTCCTCGACTACGCGCTTGCCCTTGGCGCCGAACTTGTGTTCAAGCTGGACTTTGATGGACGCGAACAGCTTGTCTTCGTTCAAATTGGCGCGCTCCATCAGCCCCGAGGCCTTGAAGAACGCACCCTGAAACGCGATGCCCTGCATGCGAAACTGCAGTTCCGGGTCGGTGGCTTCGTCGCGCGCGATCCGGAAGGCATCGACATAGAACACGCGGATCTTGTTGTCGACGACGTAGCGTTGCGCCCATTCAGGGAAGCTTTTCCAAACCGCCTCGGGTTCGCCAAGATTACTCTGGACAATGAACACGCCACCCGGATGCAGGCCCTGGAACGGGTTGGCGCGTTCGAATACGTTGGGATCGGGTGACAGCACCACGTCGACATAGACGTATTCGCTGTTGACCCGGATTGGTTCCGGCGCGGCGGACAGATAATAGGTGGTGGGCTGACCCTTCTTCTCCGAGCCGTACTTGGGATTGGCCTTGATGTGATAGTCGAGCAAGTCGAACAGCGTCATGGCCAGGTTCTTGCCAGTGGTCATGGCGCCCCAACCGCCGACGGAGTGAAAGCGTACGGTGATGCAGCCCTTCGGCATCAGGTTTGGGTTCTCGCTGCCGTGCAGTGCCATCTCCCGGATGCGCGGATAGGCATCGAGCAGTTGTTGCTGGTAAATCTCCTGTTTGGGTGACGCTGCCTTGTCGTGCACGAAGTCGATTGACAGATAGAAGAACTTGCGGTGCTTGCCGTCGGGGAGCATGTTCTCAACGGCGGCGATGAGCCCTTCCGGTTGCAGGTCGCGCGAGCCGAGACCAAAGCAGCCGGAATAGAGACGTGGCATATCACCCGCCTTGAAGGCCGCATACCCCGGGTATGGCGGTTCGCCTTTGCCCGCCGAGCCATTTTCGAGGCACTTGCTTACCGTGGCGCGCACCTCGCGCATGAGCGGCAGATCCTCGGCCAGTGGTTGGTCGGTGCGCTCGAGCACCACCACCGCCTTCTTGCCTTTCAGCACGTGACCGAGCAGATCGCCCGGAAATGGGCGGTACATGGTGAGGTTGACCACACCCACCTTCAGCTTGCGCGTTTTGCGCAGGTAATCCGCTACTACCTCTGCGGTTGGGATCATCGAGCCCATGCCAACGATGACGTACTCGGCATCCTCGGCCCGGTAGGTGTTGACGCGGCGGTAGCGTCGCCCGGTAAGTGCAAAGAATTCGTCCAGACAACGGTCGGTGAGTTCTTCAACATGCTCGTAGAAGTACGGGCGCTGCGCTGCGACCGCCTGCATGTAGGAGTCCTGGTTCTGCACGGCGCCCGAGAGCACCGGGTCGTCGACGTCCCACAGGATTGGGACGCGCCGGCGCTTCTCACCGTAGATCAGGCGCTGCGCCGGGGTCGGCGTATCGATGATGTCGTCGGGTCGGCCGAGGAACTCCTGGACAAGTCCCCGCTCCGGCACCTGCAAGGTTTCGATCAAATGGGTAGTAAGAAAGCCGTCCTGCGCAACGATGGCTGGGGTGAGAGCGAGTTCCGCTGTCTTGCGCGTGACGAGATTGAGGTCGGCGGCCTCCTGCGCATTCTTGGCCATGACCTGGATGAAGCCGGTGTCATCCACACAGTGATAGTCATCGTGGCCACAATGCACGTTGAGCGTCGCCTTGGTAATGGCGCGGCAACCCATGTTGAGCACGTAAGGCAGGCGCTTGCCGGCCGCGGCATATAGGGATTCATGCATGAAGGCCACGCCCTGTGCGGAGGAGAAGTTCACGGCGCGCAGGCCGGACATGGAGAGTCCGGCAGTGACGCCGGCCGCTGCGTGCTCGCTCTCCGGCTCGATAAAGATGAGCGGACGGCCGGAAATGTTCACGTGACCCTTGGCCTTTTCCTCCGCCCAGTATTCGCCCATCTGCGTGGATGGCGTGATCGGGTAGGCGCCGGCGGCATCGCTCGCCTCGCGCTCGCACATGATGACGGCGCTGTTGCCATCCAATGCGGCCCGTTGGCCCGGATACCTGAAAACATGTTCTGGCGCCGTCATCGTCGTTACCTCACTGGTCGAAACAGTTCGCTCGTCGCTCGCTTCACGCCTGTGTCCGAAGCGGTAGCGGTTCCTGATGCAGAATCTTTCGCGCCGCAGCGCCCTTCACGGCACCGCGTTTTTCGTCCAACCAAACGATCGCGCCCGTGGGACAACGCTCGATTGCATCTCGCGCCGCCAGCCGGTTATTGGCGTATTCAACGATCGCGAGGTTGTTCCTGATCTCGATCAGGCCCGGCGCGGCGTCGACCGCACAGCGCCCGCAGCCGTCACACACCACCTCGCACACTGCCCGAGCCGCATCGGTCGCATCCTGGTTCATGCAGGCTACCCACAGGTGATGGCTGACGGGATGAATCGAAAACAAGTGCTTGGGACAGACATCGACGCAGTCGCCACAGGCCGTGCAGCGATCATCGATCACGCTTGGCAGGCCATGCGGGTCCATCAAGATCGCTGCGTAGTCGCAGACGTCGCGGCAGTCGCCAAGACCAAGGCAACCCCACACGCAGCCCTTGCCGCCGCCGGCAACGAGGCTCGCGGCGCGGCAGGTGGCCAGACCATCGTAGTGGGCGCGATTCCAGGCGACGTGGTTCCCTCCGGCGCAGGCGAGGCGCGCCACGCGTTTCTCTGCCTCGCCGACCGCGATGCCGAGGTAGTCGGCGATGGCCTGGCGTTCTGCGTCCGTGCAGACCGTGCATTCGGCGGGAACGATCTTGTCGGTGATCAGGGCTTCGGCAAAGGCGCGGCAGCCGGCGGTGCCGCAGGCGCCGCAATTGGTGCGCGGCAGCATCTGCTCGAGCGCATCGATGCGGGGATCCTCGTAGACGTAGAGCTTGCGGTTGGCGAAGGCCAGAACGGACGCGAGGGTGGTACCAAGCCCCCCGAGGAACAAGCCAGCAAGTGCGATTTGGCCAAGCTGTGCCATCTCCCCTCCGTCTGACCGAATCGGTCAGGAATAACCACACCTATTTTCAGTCTATCGAAGAGCGCTATATTTGTTCATCCAATTATTTCAATAGCAATCATTGATACAGACAATACAAATCGGGGGTGACTATGTCTCCAGCCAGTACGCCTTACTACAAGCAGAATCGGTTGAAGCAGTTGCGTGCCTTCTGTCACGCGGCGCGCGCCGGGAGTATTTCTGCCGCAGCCGAAGCAATTTTTCTCAGCCAGCCATCGGTCTCGCTGCAGATTCAGGCCCTTGAGCGTGAGTTCGGCACCACACTCTTTGAGCGGCGCGGCCCGCAAATTCGCCTCACCCCCGAGGGACAGTTGCTCTACCAGCTTGCCCATCCACTGGTTGACGGGATGGACCGGCTGCATGAAACCTTTCACGCCCAGCAGGGGCGCATCGAAGGTGGCGAGCTCAACATCGCTGCCGGAGAATCAACCATCCTGTATGTTCTGCCGGGCCCGATGAAACAGTTCGTCGAGAGCTATCCGGGCGTGCGCCTCAAGATGCACAACGTGACGGGACGCGACGGCATGGCGATGCTGCGTGCTGACACGGCTGACTTTGCTGTTGGTTCCCTGCTCGAAGTGCCGGACGACGTGGTGTACAAGCCCGTCGTGAGCTATGACCCGATGCTTATCACGCCGCTCGATCACCCGTTGGCGGCAAGGGAATCCGTGACGCTGGAAGACATCAGCCCCTATGGGCTGATCCTTCCACCGCGCCACCTCAGCACCTGGGCGATCGTCGATTTCACATTCCGACAGCACAACGTCCCGTACCAGGTCGCGCTTGAGGCCGGCGGCTGGGAGGTGATCAAGAAGTACGTAGAGCTGGGGCTCGGAATTTCTATTGTCACAGACGTCTGTCTGGGGCGAGAGGAGCGGCTTGCCCGGTTGCCGCTCAGTCAGTACTTCCCGCGCCGCAGCTACGGCATCGTCTATCGCAAGGGAAAATTCCTGTCCCCGCAGGCCAAGCGCTTCATTGAGATAATGGAGTCAAAGTTTGCGGCGCAAGCAGCCGAGGCCGAGAGCAATGCCACCGCCGTGCGCCAACGCGTGCGCCGCGTGCGCAGGGACGGTTAGCTGACGACCAGACCTTCGTCGAAGTGCCAGTGGCCGCACCGATCAGGTGCGCGTAGGGCGATAGCCAGACGGTGAAGGAAATCGGCACGCGGAATCTCTTCAGCGCCAAGACTCGCGAGGTGTGCCGTCGTGACCTGGCAATCGATGAGCGTGAAGTTCCACGCCTGCAGTTGGCGCACCAGGTGCACGAACGCGACCTTGGATGCGTCTGTCGCGCGGGCAAACATCGACTCGCCAAAAAACATTGATCCCAGCGCGACTCCGTAGAGCCCGCCGACCAGATCCGAGTCGATCCATGTCTCCACCGAATGGGCGTAGCCCGCTTCATGCAGTTGGGCGTATGCGGCAATCATTTCGGCGGTGATCCACGTCCCGTTCTGGTCGGGCCGGGGTGCTGCGCACGCTTGCATCACATTTCGGAATTGCCGGTCGAGCGTGACGCGAATCCGATCGCTACGAAGCGTCTTGCGCAGGCTACGGGAAAGCTTCAGCTTTTCGGGAACGAGTACCATCCGTGGGTCAGGAGACCACCACAGGATCGGCTGGCCGGCGCTGTACCACGGGAAGATACCGTGGCGGTAGGCCTCAAGCAGCCGCTCGACGCGCAGATCGCCGCCGATGGCAAGCAATCCCTCCGGGCTGGCGAGCGTTGGGGGCGGAAAGCGCAGGTCGGCGTTGTTTGGGTCGAGCAGATACATGGAATAAAGTAAGGAGCGATCTTGTCTCTCTATGAATACCAGTCTGGCATGTGCGGCAGCACATTGGCCCATAGCGCACCATTGCGAATTCGGGCAGGGTTGCTGGCCCGCGATTTAGGGGGAGTGTACATGGCACTTGCGGCATGCCGCAGCCCGGCGCTTACTCTTCTGGCTTGCGTTGGCTTCCTTCTTGTCGTTGGCGTCGCACGGGCAGATCTCGCGACGCTCGATCAGCCCGGTGACACCGTCGCGCTTCGCAAGGAAGTGGAAATGCTTGCGGATGCGCTACGACGAGAGCCAGGTCAGGCGAAATTGCATCTGCTGCGTGGGTTCGCGTATTTCAAGTTACGCGAGCTCGATGCGGCGATTGCCGATTTTGACCGTGCATTGTCGCTCGACCCCAGTCTCGATGACGCCTACTTTGGGCGCGGCATGGCACACGGTCGCGCGGGAGATCTCGATGCGGCGGTGTTGGATCTCGGCCAATATATCGCGCGCAACCCGGAAAGCACTCTGGGCTATACCAAGCGCGGGATTCGCAATCTGTGGAAGGGCGACGCGGAGGCTGCGGAACGTGACTTCCTGCGGGCGCTCGAGCTCGATCCAGCCAACGCCGAGGCGCACGATGATCTCGGGGTGATTTATGCGCAACGCGGCGAATACACGAAGGCCACGGAGCATTTTAGGGCGTGCATCAAGAGCGACCCAAGCTACCAGAAGGCTTATCACAATTTCGCGCTTGTCTGTTACCTCGTCGGGCACAACGATCAGGGACTCAGCCTTGTCGATCACTCCTTGCGATTGCGGCCGGATGCGCGGGACTCGATGCTGCTGAAGGCGGAGTTTCTCGACCGGCTGGGGCGGGCGGGCGAGGCGCGTGCAATTCGTGAGGAGGCGGAGTTTGTGCCGGAAGGCAACTGGTCGGAGCGCGCGACATTACAATAGTAGGTTGAAGGAGACTCAATGCGTATGACGTCGGGATTGCTGGCAGCAGGCATGCTCGCGCTGGCAGCGAATGGGATGGCGCGCGATGAAGTGCGCGCGGCTGGCGTGGACACCGACCAGGTGACGGTCTGGAACCGCTTCGCCGATCGGCTCATGGCCTTGCACGAAAAGCAGATTCAAGGGCGCAAGATTCGAGAAACAGAGGAGTTTGGCGGTTACGCACGCATGCCTCGCTTCTATCGTGAAGTGAGCTATTACGATGTCGATTCGGGCCGGCTCATGAGCCGTATCCAGTGGGAAACCGAGCATCCCGATCGTATGCATAGCATCGAGGTGTACGTCTACGATTCGAGCGGACGTCTTTTGCGTGACTACATGGCCTGGTACTTGCCCAAGTATCGAAATGCGCCGCGCGCCACGACTATCAATCTCTATCATTACGGGCACGGAGTCCGCGGCTGGCGCCAGTTCGACGCGAGCGGCAATCGGCTTTACGAACGCTGTAATGCATGGGCGGGCGACCAGGCCGGGGAAATACTCGTGGAACTCGATGAGGACGAGCTTGCCGAAGCACTCTCGGAAAAGAACAGCATCATGACAGGCGAATTGTATTTACGCTGCTTTGGAGATATTCGCGCCTCCGCGGGTCCTTACCTCAATCCGCACTGACCCAGCCTATGAAACGGCCTTCTTGAACGGCGTACGCTCATTTAGTTCATCGAGGTAGATCTCGACACCATTGCGCTCGCGCGCCAGGAAGTCGGCGACCGCGCGAGCGAACTGCGGGTGCTTGAGCCAGTGCGCAGAGTAGGTAGTGACCGGCACGAAACCGCGCGCCAGCTTGTGCTCTCCGCCGGCCCCACCTTCGAAGCGCTCCAGCCCACGCGCGATGCAGAATTCAATCGCGCTGTAGTAGCAAACCTCAAAGTGCAGGCTGTGGATGTCCTGCCGTCCGCCCCAGTATCGGCCGTAAAGGGCATCCTGCCCGAGGAAGTTGAAGGCGCCGCCAACGTAGGCCCTCCCGTGGCGGGCGAAAACCATCACCACGTTCTCGGGCATGTGTTCCGCAAGCCGGTGAAAGAAGGCGCGGGTCAGAAAAGGTGGGGCCCCGTAGTTCCGAATGGTCGCCTGATGAAAATCGTGCATTCGGTCCCAATGCGCACTCGAAATCTCGTGCCCTTGGAGAATTTCGATTTCGACCCCAGCCTCGTGCACGTGGCGGCGCTCGCGGCGGATCTGCTTGCGCTTCTTGGCGTTCAGCGTGGACAAGAAATCCTCGAAGTCGCGATAGCCGGGATTGAGCCAGTGATACTGAAAGCCGTCGCGGCGCATCAGGCCGTGGCGCTCGAGTCGCGCCACGTCTGTCGCATGCGGGAACAGCCAGTGCATGGAAGAGACCCCCAGCTTGCGCGCGAGCTCGGTGGCGCCCTCGGCCAGCGTGCGCTGGATCTCATCGCGGTCAGGGCGATCTGCGACAAGCAGTCGGGGGCCCGCGATCGGAGTGAACGGGATGGCACTGATTAACTTGGGGAAGTAACGCAGGCCGGCACGTTGGTATGCCTCAGCCCAGGCGAAATCAAACACGAATTCGCCGTAGGTATGACTCTTGGCGTAGATTGGCGCCGCGCCGACGATCTCTCCGTGATTCGTCACAAGGAGGTAGTGCGGTACCCAGCCAGCTTCCGGCACAGCGCAACCAGTTTCTTCGAACGCGGCAAACAGCTCGTGACGCACGAGTGGGTGGTGGTCGCCCGCGAGTGAATTCCATTGCGCGGACGGTATCTCCGCAATAATTCCATTGCGCGGACGGTATCTCCGCAATTCGCTCGACAACCTTGATTTCCATTGGGCAATTCTAGCGTCGGTATCTAACCGCTTGGCACGACATTTCGCGTGTTGTTTGGGCGCCCACCTAAATGGGCGGAAGCAGTGCAGAACTGACGAGTCGCGCGAAAACGCGCGTCAGGGGGCAGCGGCCGCGTAGCCCAGCAGTCGATTGACCTGTTCGAGGTCTTCCTCGGCAAGCGCGCCGACGGCGGCCTTGAGCCGAAGCCGGGCCTGAAGGTAAAGGTAGCGCTGTTCGGCAAGATCGCGGCGGGTGCGGAACAGGACGCGCTGCGAGATGAGCACGTCGGAGGCATTACGCACGCCGCGCTCGTAGCCGAGTACCACGGACTCAAGCGCCCGGCGAT
>SMTZ1_10007396_pt1 | contig 10984 bp, 7 predicted proteins | sample DeeMarSWOR136_30_FD_25667 | JGI IMG/M metagenome (IMG submission 25667)
CAAGCCGGTGAGATAAGAATAAAAGTCTCAATGAACAACATTGACGAAGCATACCTGATCAGCGGTACAAGCCGTGTGCAAATGAACATCGGGTACCATAGCGCTCACTTCGATTATTATATCGCGAACCTGGCGCCTTTTGACACAACCCTATCGTACGGCTTCCTGGTGAAGGACGAATCGGATTCGCTGCGGCTACCCGCAGAAGCTAGCTTTCGTGCCGCGGCCCCCATGCTACAGATACCAAATTGGGCTGCGGGGAAGAGTTATTATCTCATAAATATTGATGGGTTCAACAACGGCGATATGCTCAATGATCCAGATGATAAGACTGAGTGGGATAACAAACCAGCAGACTGGTCTTCCTATGGCGGAGATCTCGAAGGAGTCTTTCAGAAAATCGACTATCTGTCTTCGCTCGATCCTGACATCATTCTTCTGTCACCCATATTCACGTCCTTCTCAAACCATAAGCTGAACCCCAGAGATTATGCGACTATTGATCCCGCATATGGTGATACCAATAATCTAAAGAGACTCATTACGGCAATCCACGGAATCGATAAGAAAATCATCTTGAGCGTTGTCTTCACGCATACGGGTGTGGATTTCCCGGCGTTCAGTGATGTTTCCACAAACGGCAATCTATCAAGATATGCTAACTGGTATCGCATCCAGTCTATGGCCACAGATTCTGCGGGCATGAAATACAATTCATGGCGTGCTGACCCGCGCTTTCCATTACTAAATCTGCGCAATCGACAGCTGCAGAACTACCTCATGGGTTTCATAGACTACTGGGCACACTTTGGGTTTGATGGTTTTTACATAGGAGAACACGAGGAGATTGATACCGGCTTCATGAAGACGTTATACAACAGCATGAAATCAAAATACCCGGAAATAATGATTATCAGCAGTGATTACCGCATGCATACGGTTCTAGATTCTGACGCCTGTTTGAACCGAAAGTTCACGAGGACGATGGTTGAATATTTCGTGAATAACACAATTTCAACCGCCGCCTTCGATAGTATCCTCCACAATATGCTTTTTCTCAGACCACCCCAGATCAACTGTGCAAGCCTCATTGGCTTCCATGATTACGTGAGACGTATCGGGATGATCGCCGATCATGACTTGCTCCAAATGATGTATGCCTTCATATTTACTTTCTGTGGTTCACCGATTATGCTGTACGGCGACGAAATCGGTATGACCGAATGTGCTCCCCTGAACTGGGGCAGCTTCAATTGGAATACTGAACAGCAGAACCGAGAACTACTGGACAAGATACGCAACCTCATCAAGATCCGTAAGGAAAACCCGGAGATCTCGAGCCGGCACTTTTTCACCCTCTACGTCGATGACGTCAAAAAGGTCTATGCCTATGACCGCGGGGGGCTTATCGTGGTTTTGAACTGCGGTTCTGGCCAGTCCTTTGTTGAACTACCGGCTTGGGATGGTGCATATGTTGATCTTATGGATGGTAATAAATATACGGCTTTTTCTCAAAAGCTTAAACTCTCGGTAGATCCAGTATCATTCCGTATTCTGAAACGTGAGATTTAGACTCATTACAAACTTCACCCCAAAGGGTGACCAACCAGCGGCAATAGAAAAACTGGTTGAGGGTATGAAGAAAGGCAAGAAGTATCAAACACTCCTTGGCGTCACCGGTTCCGGTAAAACATTCACCATCGCGAATGTCATCGAGCGTATCCAAATACCGACGCTAGTCATATCTCATAATAAAACATTAGCCGCCCAGCTGTACGGAGAATTCAAAGCGTTTTTTCCAGAAAATGCAGTCGAGTATTTCATATCTTATTACGATTATTATCAACCGGAAGCATATGTTCCGTCAAGTGACCTATATATCGAGAAAGATGCATCGATCAACGAAGAGATTGAAAGACTTCGGTTGCGCGCCACGTCGGCATTACTTACCCGGCGCGACGTTGTAATCGTTGCCTCGGTATCGTGCATCTATAACATCGGCTCACCTGACGAAGTTAAAGAACTTGTTGTCCTTTTGGAAAAAGGTAAAGAAAAAGGGCGTGATGTAATTCTAAACGCCCTTGTATCAATACAATATCAACGAAACGATATTGATTTCTCACGTGGCACCTTCCGGGTACGCGGGGACACAATAGATATCCATCCGGCCGACGAGCAATATGGGATCAGGGTCGAGACTCTCGATGATCGAATTGAACGCATACAAAGTTTTGATCCGGTGACCGGACATGTTAGCAGAGAGTTGGACAACGTCGTCATATTTCCCGCAAAGCATTTCATCACTACCCCACCGCGCATTGAAGAAGCCGTGATTCACATCGAGCGGGAACTGAAGGATAGGATAAATGAATTAAAAGACCAGAACAAACTACTCGAGGCCCAGCGTTTGCTGCAAAGAACGAAATTCGATATCGAAATGCTCATTGAGCTCGGTTATTGCCCGGGTATCGAGAATTATTCTATGTATCTTTCAGGCCGGCAACGGGGCGAAAGGCCATTCTGTTTGATTGATTACTTCCCGGATGAGTTCTTGGTTGTTATCGATGAATCTCACGTTACAATACCGCAAATCAACGGGATGTATGAAGGTGACCACTCCCGCAAGAGGACACTGGTCGAGCACGGCTTCCGGCTACCCACCGCGCTCGAGAACCGGCCATTGAAATTCAGCGAGTTCGAGTCCCTGATCAGTCAGGCGATCTGCATTTCAGCAACCCCGGCCGACTGGGAAATCGAGAAGTCAGAACATCGAATGGTAGAGCAAATCGTGCGGCCAACTGGAATCGTTGATCCGAAGGTAACAGTCAAACCAGCTAAGAACCAGGTGGACGATCTGATAGATGAAATACAAAAAAGGGTGGCTGCACAAGAAAGAGTGTTGGTTACTACCCTCACCAAGCGTATGGCCGAGGATCTTACTGAGTATCTCAATGAAATAGGTACTAGAGTAAGGTACATGCATTCCGAGATCGACGCCATACAAAGAGTTGAAATCCTGCGGGGTCTCAGGCTCGGCGAATTTGATGTGCTGGTCGGAATCAACCTGCTTCGTGAAGGACTGGACCTGCCCGAAGTGGCACTCGTCGCGATCCTCGATGCCGATCGCGAAGGATTCCTACGCAGCGAGCGTTCACTCATTCAGACTTCGGGCCGTGCGGCTCGCAACGTGCGCAGCGAGGTGATCATGTATGCCGACGGAATCACCGATTCCATGCGCCGCGCCATTAAAGAGATGGAACGAAGACGAAACAAACAGGTCAAATATAACCAGGAACATGGCATCACGCCGAGAAGCATCATCAAGAGCCACGATGAAATAATGAGAACGACCTCGGTTGCCGACCGTATCACAAAGGAAACGAAGCAGGAAGAAGTAAGTATGGAAGAAATCGCCCGTCTTCACAAAGAAATGGAGGAAGCAGTCGCGCTATTAGAATTTGAACAGGCTGCTGAAATACGCGACAAGATTAAAAGAATTAGGCGCAAGTTAGAGATATACGAGGGGAGGAAATATCAAAAAGGTTCAAAAAAGTGACAAACAAACGCGTCAATTCCTAAAGATCATCAAATCAGCGTTGAGAGAGGACATCGGGCGCGGCGACATGACAACTGACGCCGTCGTTCCAGAAAATGATCGTGCACTGGGTGTCATATTCTCCAAGGGGGATGGTATATTATGCGGCGTTGATATCGCTCAAATGGTGTTTAAGCAACTCGAACCGGCAATCGACTTCCAAAAACAATTGGATGATGGAAGCGCGCTATCACCCGGCATTACCATCGCCATTATCATTGGTAAGGCTTCAGCCTGTCTTAAGGGTGAACGGACCGCACTCAACTTCCTGCAGCACCTGAGTGGGATCGCGACGCTAACCAGGAAATTCGTTGATGCCACAAAGGGGAATATTAAGGTGCTCGACACAAGAAAAACTGCACCTGGCTTAAGGATCATGGAGAAATACGCGGTACGCGTGGGTGGCGGGTCTAACCATCGGTTCGGTTTGTACGACATGGTCATGATCAAAGATAATCATATCCAGATTGCCGGCAGCATAACCGAAGCAGTGAATCGGGTCCGTGAAAGAAAACGAAAAGTTTTCATCGAAGTCGAAGTTAAAACATTGGCCGAGCTAAAAGAGGCGATTGCGGCTAAGGTTAATCGGATTATGCTGGACAATATGGGGCGAAACCTGATAGCCCAGGCGGTCGACATGATACACGCGACAACACAAGGCATTGAAATCGAAGTAAGTGGCGGCGTCAACCTCGATAATATCGGTGACGTTGCTGAATCGGGCGCTGATTTTGCCTCCATCGGGGCGTTGACCCATTCGGCCAAGGCTCTGGATATTGCCCTCAAAATGAAACCATTGGCACCCCGGGCTATTTGAAGCACAGTCCTCAAGATTTCTTATATTCCCTGGTTGATTACGAAAAGACCGTGGGCTATGACTATGACCTGGATGCCTACAAGGATTTTCTTGCTCTTTTCGATGCACCACACAAAAAGCTGAAGCATGTCATACTGATTGGCGGAACCAAGGGTAAGGGTTCGACTGCGGCAATTTTGTGTGCCTGCCTAATCAACAATGGCTACAAGGTGGGTTTGTACTCCTCACCCCATCTCAGAAAGGTGAATGAAAGAATAAGGGTTAACAACAGAAATATCACCGACACCGAGTTCGAAGGCTACATATCAAGGATCAAACCTTTTATAATAAGAAAGAAGGGAGCCCGGTCCTTTTTCGAGACGCTCACCACAATTGCCTTCATGCATTTTTTGGAAAAGCAGGTGGATTTCACGCTTCTTGAGGTCGGGCTTGGTGGCCGGCTCGACGCAACGAACGCAACCGATCCACTAATCTCAGTTATCACAAGAATTGGTTACGACCACACGAACCTTTTGGGTACGACACTATCACAGATCACCCGCGAAAAAGCTGAAATCACCAGAGATAATGGTAAACTAATCACTATCCACCAGAAACCCGAGGTCGAAAAAATTCTCAAGTGCGTGGCCCAAGACCGGAAGAGCAGTATTATTTTCGCTGATGAACAGCACGCGTGTAAGGTTATCGATCAATCACTCAAGGGTAGCCATGTCAGCATTTCTGGCCGGATCGGTGAATTGGACACCTTGCTGCCTTTGATCGGGAAGCATCAAGTCGAAAATCTATCGCTCGCAATAGCCGTACTTTTCCAATTGAAGGCACAGGGTTTTTATCTTGACCTCGAAGCGATAAAGACAGGGATTCAGCATACTCAACTGCACGGGCGTTTTGAAGTTGTTTCGGAAAATCCGCTCGTGATATTCGATTGTGCACATAATGAAGATTCATTTCAAGCCCTGGAGCGAAACCTTCAAGCTCTCCATATTACGGATTTTTCACTGGTCTTTGGGGCGAATGAGGACAAAGACATTAGCTATTGCCTCAGGCACATCTTTCCCAAGGCCCAAAGCGTGTTCCTCGTCAAGTCTGATAATCCCCGGACACGGGAACCCCGGGAATTAATGCAGACAGCACAGAATTTTCAGGAGCGTATCTGTGTATCCCGTTCAGTCGAAGCGGCAATTCAATCCGCGGTTAAAAACACCGGGCCCGATACCGCCATTATCGTAACCGGTTCCTTTTATCTTTGGCAAAAAGACTGGAAAGTATAATAAGAGTCTTCGATTCGCAGCTACTCTAGTTCTTTCTTCATCTTTTCATACTCTTGCTCGGTTATTTCTCCTTTGGCGTAGCGCTTCTTTAGGATGTCGAGCACGGTCTCCTCACTACGGGTCTGCTTCATCCATTTTTCACCACGCACAACAAAGTATATTACTATACCGATCAAGACCAAGAATATTAACCACATAAACACACCTCCATAACCCCAAGACATGTGACCCCAATCGTCCATCATGTGCCACCCTCGCGGATAATAGCACGACGACGAAATCAGGGCTGGCAGTAAAAACAACATCAATAATCTCACAATACCCTCCTTAGATACTATCAAAAACCCTCTTTAACTTTGTTTCCACTCGTATTGCCAACTCCCGTAATGCTTCATTCTGCACAGTCGCCATTGCTTCAGTCGGTTTCATCACTCCAATCCGCACTTTATTATCCCTCTCATACACAATAATATTGCACGGTAGTAATAAACCAATATTCCATTCAAGCGAGATTGCCTCATACGCCATTTTTGGATTACACGCACCCAGTATCATGTATTTTGGAAAATCGATGTTCAACTTCTCTTTGAATTTGGCTTGGGCATCGATTCTTGTCAGTATCTTGAAACCTTCTTCCTGAAGTTCGGCTTCTACTTTTCCCATTACGGCATCGAATTCCAAATGGGTGGCTTTAACAAAACCATAATTCATCTTACCTCCCGCTTAATTATAGGGCATGCCTTTCTTGTGTCAACAAAGCAAACATATCAGTTTTCGACAGTACCGCCCGAAACTCATTCTAACTCACCAGTACGTATCTTCATTGCTTCATCAACCGGCGAAACAACAATTATACCATCTCCCTTGTATCCAGTCCGTGCATTCTCAACGACGATGCTCTTGATTCTTTGCACTTCCTCATTTGCACATACTATTTCAAGCTTCACCATTGTCGTATACGTTCCTGCGTGCTGAGAGGAAACCTCAAGATGCTGGGGATCAATCTCATCACCTATACCGCGAATGTCGATCGCCGTCAACCGAGGCGCCCTAATTTCTCTGAGTGCATGGATGACTTTGTCAGCCATGTAAGTTCGTATATATGCTTTGATAAGCTTCACATAGCCTCCTGAATCTCAAAAAATCGGTGCTGCGCATTGAACTTCTAAGATCACTACACCTTATATATTAAAACTTGATTATTCCTTTGATAATTTCCTCTCTCTGATCCACGAGTATACAATCGGCACGAGAATCAGATTAGCAAACGTCGCGCTTATAAGACCGCCAATGATTGGCGACGCCATAGGTTTGATCACTTCAGAACCGGCCGAGGTGAAGAACATAATCGGCAACAGAGCCAATACTGTGGTAAGTACCGTCATCAAAATTGGCCTGACTCGTAACAAGCTGCCCGCTATGACCATCTCGCGTACTTCATCAGTACTCAAAGGTTTCTTCTCGTCAAATTTGCTCTTGAATACCGACAATAATACAACTGCATTATCCGTAGCCACGCCGAATAGAGCAATGAAGCCCACCCAAACAGCGGTTGAGAATTTGAACCCCAGCAGGAAAAGAGGAATTATTCCTCCGACCAGCGAGAACGGTAACCCCACGGCCACAATCAGAACCAGCGCCAGGTCTTTGAAAGCCATGTACAGCAGGAGTAGGATTATCGCTAAGCAGATCGGCAATACGATCGCCAGTCTGTTCCTTGCCTCGACCTCGGACTCGAACTGTCCACTCCACGTAATGTAATATCCCGATGGTATTTGTAGGTTCCCCGATGCAATCCTATCATCGACTGTATGCTGCGCGTTTCGCACAAAATCGACAAGCCCGGTCACTTCCTGGTCAACATTGATAAAAACTCTGAAGTAGGGCATGGTATTCTCGGACTGAATCATTGCTGGCCCACGCGTCTTCTTGAAATGCACCAAAAGACCCAGCGGTACTTGTGCCCCACCCGATGTCGGGATGAAAATATCTGCCAGAGCCTCTGGGCTATTTCGGAAATCGCGCATGTAGCGTACGCGCACTGGATACCGCTCTCTGCCCTCAATCGTCTGGGTGATATTCATCCCACCAACCGCCATGGCGATGATATCCTGCACCGTTCCAAGATTGATACCGTAGCGCGCAATTTGGGTACGGTCGATCTCGATCTCAAAATACGGGCGGTTTCCAATCCGCTCTGCGTAGACGCTCGCCGCACCTTTCACCTGGCCGACTATCGCTTCGAGTTCCATGGCAATCTGTTCTATTTGCTCCTGCTCAGGGCCGAAAACCTTTATCCCAACTGGAGTCTGGATACCGGTCGCCAACATGTCTATGCGGTTACGTATCGGTTGGGTCATGATCGGACTTACGCCGGGGATTCTTGTTTTCTCCTGGATCGCACCGATCAACTGGTCACGGGTCATTCCTTTACGCCACCGGTTCTGTGGTTTCAGGTGTATGATCGTCTCGATCATCGTCACCGGTGCGGGATCGGTTGATGTCTCAGCACGCCCGAGTTTTCCAACCACCCACTCAACCTCATCCGGGAATTCATCCTTGATTATGATATCTTGCTTGCGCATAATTTCCATGACCTGTGTAAGAGAAGCACCCGGCAGCAAAACCGGCATGAACAGAAGATCGCCCTCGTTCAAGGGTGGCATGAATTCTTGCTTAATGAAAAAAGACGTGCCTAAACCAACAATGAGAAATATCAAAAAGGAAATGACTATGATACGTTTATGAAACAAAGACCATCTGATGACTGGATAATATAGCTTTCTTAGAACTCGTGAAATAATATTCTCATCGGGCAGACGCAATCGCCCACGAATCAAATAGTACGCAAGTGTTGGAAGCAAACAGACTGCGATGAGCGCCGCGCCAACCATGGCAAAGGTCTTGGTGTAGGCCAAGGGTCTGAATAGCCTCCCCGCCTGGCCGGTCAAAACGAATACCGGGATAAAACCGATGATCGTTGTGAGCAGCGCAAAGAATACGGGGCGGCCAACTTGTTTTGCACCGTCAATACATATTTCAAAACGCTCGTCTGAACGCAACCTGCCCTGTTGTTGAGCCTCGGCCATCCTGCGGTATATATTCTCGACCAATACGGAACCAGCATCAACCATGACCCCGATCGCTATGGCAATACCACCCAATGACATTATGTTCGCATCTATATTGAAGATGCGCATTAGGATGAATGATATCAAAACACCCAATGGCAACACGGCAGAGATTATCATGCCACCAAAGAAATGAAACAGAAAAATCACAATCACGAAAATCGTGATGATGATTTCTTGCACCAATGCATCTCTTAACGTGTTCGTAACACGACGAATCAAATCTGTGCGGTCGTAAAAGGGAACGAGCCTCACGCCGGACGGCAATCCGACTTCCAATTCTTCGATCTTTTCCTTTATTCCCTGAATCACCCTCAATGGATTCTGGCCATGACGCATAACCACAACACCACCGGTTACTTCGGTGCCTGCTCGATCAAGCGCACCCCGTCTGAAATCCGGGCCAATGGTCACCGCGCCAATATCCCGCAGGTACACGGGCACCCCATCACGTTCGGCGACGGCGATACTCTCGATATCTTCAACCTTACTTATGAAACCGACGCCCCGGATGATGAATTCAACACCGCCCTCCTCAAATACTTTGGCGCCGACATCGATATTCGACCTCCTGACCGCATCAATTACCTTCATAATCGGCACACCGTAATGTACCATGCGGTAGGGGTCGAGGTCGATCTGATACTGTTTTACATATCCACCAACCGAGGCCACTTCAGAAACCCCGCTCACTGCATTCAGCTGATAACGAACATACCAATCCTGGATACTACGTAATTCACCCAAATCGAAAGTCGAGTGTATCAGTTTTCGCCCGTCCAAAGGACACTTACCTGGTTGCGCATAAGATTCTTGAGGATGCGCAGAGCAGTAGTAACCATTCTCCAGTGTATACCAGAAAATTTGACCAACGGCGGTGACATCCGGGCCCAAGGTAACTCGTGCATCAACCGGCAGGTCCCCGGTGGCAAAATTCAGTCTTTCAAGTACCCTGGTCCTTGCCCAGTAGAAATCAACGCCTTCTTTGAAAATTAGATTTACGAGACCAAAACCAAATGCTGAGGATGACCTGATCGTTTTGACGCCCGGGGTTCCCATCATTTTCGTGGTCAGGGGATAAAGAACTTGATCTTCGATGTCCCGGGGACTACGTCCAGGCCAATCCGCATAAACGATCACCTGGAGATCTCCGATGTCAGGAATCGCGTCGATCGGAGTATTACGAAATGAAAATATGCCCCAAATGAGCATCAGTACAAATGCGCTAATAACCAAGAATCTGTTTTTAAGGCAGATCTCAATCAGCTTTTCGATCATCAATCCGCCAGAACTAGTGTTGGTGAACCGTGGGCGCCCGGTCTCTGTCCTCAACACCCAGTGCACCGCCATAGCCAATCGCGGCGATACCGGTTAGGCTGCTCTCGGAATCGATCAGAAAATTACCCTTTGTCACTACCATCTCATGCTCGGTCAGTCCCTCGAATACCGGATAGAAACGAGCACCATCATCTTCACCATGTGCCGAGGCCTGAGCGCCTAATCTCACAAGACGGGGCTGAAACTGACCTTCACCAAGATACACCCAAACAATCTTTCGATTACCTGTATCCAGCACCGCGTCCTTTGGAACTGCCAACATCATTCCTTTGCGTTGTGTCCCAGATATAATAGATGGTGCAATAATTCTCGCTTCGACATACATTCCTGGAGTCAAAACAGGTTCTGCGCTAGTCATTTGTATCCGCACGCTTGCCGCGCGTGTCACCTTGTCGAGGACAGGACCGACTGATTGTATCCTACCCGCCAGTTCCAAACCCGGGATAGCACGCGACGTGACAAACACCTGCTGTCCCCTCGTTATCCAGCCAAGATCGGGTTCATAAACGTCAGCATATATCCAAGTTCGAGCCTCAGGTAGAATGAGAGATTTTTCAGATCTTCTTGTCCTCTTCAGAATCGCGATCTCTGCCATATCCATTCCTAATAGTCTCAATTTGTATTCTGAACTCTTGACCAACTGCTCGGCACGGGCCTGAGCCGGCTCATCATCGGCATCCATCATCTCGCTCATTTCCAGCGCATTCACGTACTCTTCCTGGGCGATCACCAAATCAGGGTCATGAGCCACCATGCCCACGACGTGTATTTCTCGGTAAAGGTGTTTACGTGTGGCGGGTACCATTCTGATACCCGCCAGTTCTATTTCTCG
>SMTZ1_10007398_pt1 | contig 10984 bp, 8 predicted proteins | sample DeeMarSWOR136_30_FD_25667 | JGI IMG/M metagenome (IMG submission 25667)
CTGAGTGGCCACGCAGCACTGCTTCCCACGAGGCACAGGCACCAAAAATGCCCCCGCCGACCACTACGATATCAAAACTCTCGGTCGTTAAGTCTGTTAGATTGCGCTTCAACCTTAATCCTCTTATTTAAATGATTTGGGGCTGACTGTTTTAATAATGGAGACCTAAAAGTCTTGGGTCACACTTACCCCAACGAACATTCTATCCCTTGTCACCCAGTTAATATTTGAATCTCTATCCCAAATATTGACACTCACTCCTATGCCTGTATTCCTTATTATTCTGAGAACCAGTCCTATTGTATGAACGTGATAATAATCTTTCCTATGAACCACTTGGTAGTGTTCATCCGGCATCCGGAGCAAAACTCCTTCTGGATAATAGGATATTCTATAATTAAAATCATAATCCAATCTCAGGAAACGAGTTATATAATAAGAAATTCCAGTTCCATACAGGTCTTCTAAATAAAATATGTTTTCTGTCCAGTAAGAAAAACGAGTGTCTCTTTCGTATCTAAACCGAAAGCTAAAACGCTTTATCCTGAGATTAAGGCCTGTATTTCCCACAAGACCGGAAAAGCCTATTCTCCCTCTTCTTTCAGGTGTCATTCTCTTATAGCCAAGGGAAAAAGTTCCTCTTAATCTTCCTAACAGCGGAAATTGAATACCTGAATAAACTTGGTAAGAGTATGAATTGCGGTATCCAGATTCAGTGTACTTAAACTTATACTCAGTGTATCCTCCGTTTAGAAAAAATTGACTTTCTGAGAAGATCCGGTAGTAAAACTCAAAATATCCACTTATCTCTTCCCGGTCTAAAGCCCGAGGAATACGAACGTCGTCTTCTGGTGTTGTTGTGACCACTATGGCAATATCTTCGTAGGAAGCAGCAATCCCGAAAGACGTTCTCCTGGACGTCTCATAGAAAAGACTACCGCTGTATCTTAGTTGATGCACGTTGGTTCGAACGTCAAATTCACTCGTTGGCCGCCGCCTTGCTTTTATGTATGAATGGCGTCCTGAAATAACAAATCGATTGAGAAAAAGAAATCTCAACTCAGAAGAAAATGTGTTGTTCCACGCTCTTTCTCTTTTTTGCTCAAAATAGTATACATATTCCGGGATTTCCGATAGAGAAAAGATCAAATAGTTACGAAAAAGAACGTAGGCCCTAACCTCAAGGGCCGCTGTGCCCGTAAAATCCGTGACCGGGTTGTCTATTTTACGCTGACGGTAGACATTGTCATCATAACCAATATTCCTTAATCGAATCGCAGGATAAATCCTGAATGGTCCAATCTGGAATCTGGTTTCCTCAGCAATTCGTTCCATCTGCCTTCTGAACATTTGATATCCCTGACCATATACAGGAACCACTGCCAAAAAAGCAAGTAGACATATGGCGATAATAAGATACAATAAAAATGCAATTTTAAATCTTTTCATCATCTGACTTGATGTCATCTCAATAAGCTCCAATCCCGAAAAAGACAGTAGGAATTGTTTTTACTAAAATCATGAAGTCAAGCCGCAGCGACCAGTTATCCAGGTACTCGAGATCGAGCTTCATCCATTCTTCAAAACTAATCTTGTTTCTACCACTGATCTGCCACAAACATGACAATCCCGGGCGCATGGACAACCGCCTCCGCTGCCATGATGCATATTGACTAACCTCCTCAGGCACAGTGGGTCTTGGCCCGATTAAACTCATATGTCCTACAAAGACATTAAAGAGCTGTGGAAGCTCATCAAGACTGAATTTTCTCAAAACCTTCCCAAGAGGAGTCATGTATTTAATTTTCTTCTTCATGAAAGCGGGATCATTCATATCCCGGACAACATTAACATCGCCTAACTTCTCCTGTGCTCCTTTGTACATTGTTCTAAACTTAAGCAACACGAATCTCCGGCCGTTCAATCCCAGCCTTTCTTGCCTGAAAAGAATGGGGCCTGAGGACGTCAATTTTATCAGGATGGCAACCACAAGAAGAATCGGACTCACAAGAATCAACCCCAATCCTGATGTTAAAACATCAAATGATCTTTTTACAAAAAGCTGCCACTCTTTAGCTACTGTTGTATCAAACCTGACCAGAGGAATCTCTTCAATCTCTGTCATAGAGGACTTTGCTATTTTCAAATCAAACAAATCCACGGCTATGCTCACCCCGATTCCTTCAAGTTCGCAGGCACTGATGGCATTTTCCATATGACTTAACCTAGACCGAGGAACGACAAAAACGACTTCATCGATAGCATTCTTGTGCAATAGATCTGGGATTTCATCAAGACTACCTATGACATTGACGTTTTCAACTTTTTTTATCCCTCTGTCAGGTTCATCATCGATAACTCCTAGAATTCTTAAACCCCACTCTTGATGAGCTTGTATTTTTTTGATGAAACTTGCTGCACGCCTTCCTGTTCCAACGATCAGGAGCACCCGGTAGTTATATCCTCGCTTCCGCGCATAATGCATGAAGGAAAAAATAATCATTTTTTCAGTAAAAGTGAAAATGACGCAGCTCATAAAAAAGATGACAGAAAAAAAGCGGCTCACGAACTCAAGCCTGAACAAAAATACAACAGATCCATAGATGAGGATCAAAAAAATTGAAGATTTTATGATAATCCAGATAATCTCTGTGATTTTTTTCAGACGGAAGGATACGTACATCCTGTTTACATAGAGAAGCAGGCACCAAATCGGAGCAGCAAACAGAAGGAGAACTAAATAAACATCCAATTCGGGTGATATATTTCTGATAACAAGGCTGGATGGAATGAGTTTCAGGCTGTAGAGAGCCTGAACATTTTTCCTTAGGACAAAGGCGAAAAAGAAAGCAAACGAAATGACAGCTGCGTCCAAAAGTATCAAGGCTCTTCTTATGACAGCTTCTCTCTCTCTTAACATGTTCCTTTTCCGGAAAACATCAGTCTTTGACTATTTTCTGACAACAGCTTATTCGAATTGAATAGCTCATTCAGATGAATTAAGGGGTGAATTTTGTGTTCTTTTTTTCACCCTAAAGGAGGAAAATAAAAAAAGGGGTGCATATTATGAATAGAAATCTTTGACCCTATCACAGACATAAGCGATCTGTTCTTCAGTCAATTCGGGGAACATCGGGAGGGAAAGAATTTCTTCAGCAAGTTTTTCAGCAACTGGAAAATCACCCTCTTTGTGTCCAAGATGAGAATAGGCTCCTGTGAGATGCAGGGGAATCGGATAATGCAATCCAGTTCCAATCCCATTTTCATTTAAAAACATCTGAAGTTTTTGGCGGTTCTTTACGCGAACCACGTATAAATGATAGACATGTCTCACGTTTTCCAATTCTTTAGGTGTCGACACAAATTCGACGTCTCTCAGGCCCTCCTCGTATCTTCGAGCATTATTACGCCGCATTTCCGTCCATTCTTCAATATATTTCATCTTCACATTCAGTACCGCAGCTTGAAATTCCGACATCCTGTAATTGAATCCTATTATCTTATGATAATATTTCTTTTCTGACCCGTGATCCCGCATCGTCCTGGCTTTTTTATACATTTCCTCATTATTTACAGTTAAAGCACCCGCCTCTCCCCATGCTCCGAGGTTCTTTCCTGGGTAGAAAGACCAGGAAGCGATCTCTCCTAATCCACCCACTCTTTTCCCCCGATACTCCGAACAATGAGCCTGGGCTGCGTCTTCAATGACCAAGAGATTATATTTCTCAGCAAGCTCCTGTATAGGATTCATATCAGCGGGTTGGCCAAAAAGATGAACAGGGATTATCGCTCTTGTCTTATTAGTAATTTTTTTCTCTATTTTATCTATGTTTATGTTGAACGTGTTCTCATTCACGTCAACAAAGACAGGGATTGCTCCTGTATAGGAAATGGCTTCTGCAGTCGCGACGAAAGTATTAACCGGCACAATCACTTCATCTCCTCGGCCGATGCCACAACAGAGCAGAGCTAAATGGTTACCAGCTGTCCCTGAGCTTAAGCCAACTGTAAATTCTATGTTGTGTATTCGAGAAAATTCCTCTTCAAATTCTCGAACTTCTTTTCCACACACAAAGGCAGTATTACCGATTATGCCAGCAAATCTTTCCTCGATATCTGGCCTTATTTGTGGCAATTGGGCTTTTAAATCTAGGAATGGTACTATCATGTTTTCCCCTGCAACTAGTGAAGATGAATTTAAATTTTTCTAATGACTCTGGCAGGATTACCAGCGATAATCGTTGAAGGCGGGACATCTCTGGTAACGACTGCACCGGCTCCGATAATCGAATTTTCTCCCACGGTCACTCCAGCAAGAAGAGTGGCGCTTGACCCGATGGAAGCTCCTTTTTTGACAAGAGTCCGAATGACCTCCCAATCCTCCTCCGTCTGCATCTTTCCTTCCGGAGTTGTGGCCCGCGGATACAGGTCATTTATAAAGGTCACATTGTGACCGACAAAAACATTGTCTTCGATATGGACTCCTTCGCAGATAAAGGTATGGGAGGATATCTTACAATTTTTTCCAATAGACGCATTCTTTTGAATCTCAACAAAAGCACCGATCTTGGTATTATCTCCAATCTCACACCCGTACAGGTTCACAAAAGAAAATATCTTGACATTCTCTCCTAATTTGACATCTGGAGCGATATTACAATACTTCATGCTGCTCCCTCTATAATTTTATCTTGTATCCGTCATTCTTCAATGACTTGTCAGCTGATTCTAACATTCTGACAATCCTCAGGCCGGCCATACCGTCGTTGAAAGGCTTTTGTTTTTTCTCGATGCAGTCTACAAAATAGTTCAATTCCAATTCTAGCGCTTCTATGTTATCCACCCTAGGGACATACATATCCCCTGAACGATAACTCACTAATAGATCATGAATCCCTTCCCTAGTCTTGACATTGACACCTTTGTCATAGATTTTCACCTTCTCATCTGAAGATAAATCATCCCAGACTAGCATCTTCTTATCCCCACTGATTAATGTTTTCCTTATTTTGACTGGACTTAACCAATTGCAGTGAAAATGAGCGATAAATCCATTATCCCCAAAATGGACAGCGATGTAGGCAACATCCTCAACACCACTGCCAAAATGGTCTGTACCATTGGCCGAAATTGCTGAAGGCTTATAATCCACTAGGTAATCCATGATGGATAGATCATGAGGGGCTAAATCCCAGATGACATTGATGTCATGCTGAAACAATCCTAAGTTTACTCTGACCGAGTCATAGAAAAACAACAAACCCAGCTCTCCTGATTCAATGATCTCTCGCATCTTTCTAACAGCACCTGTAAATAAAAATGTATGGTCCACCATAATCATGAGTTTTTTTCTTTCTGCCATCTCTATCAATTCTTCTGCTTGAGATACGTTTGAAGTAAATGGTTTCTCAACGAAGACATGTTTGTCATTTTCCAGCGCCCGCTTGGCCAGATCAAAATGGGAAAACACTGGAGTCACGACAGCCACCGCATCAATATCATCTGATTTGATCAAATGTTCTGGGTTTGAATAGGCCTTAATAAAGGGGAAGTTCGATTTTGCCAGGTTTAGCCTCTTCTCATCCAGGTCGCAAATGGAAACGAGTTCCGCTCCTTTACATTTGTTGAAATTTCTGGCGATATTGGGGCCCCAATATCCATAGCCAATGATCCCAACCTTTAACATTTCTCCCTCCTGTTTGGAGAGTTGTGTAATTTTCCCCTTGACCGAGTAATATACTTACTGGGCCAAGGCAATATATATATTCTTATATTTATTTACAATATTTTTCCAGTTATACCGTTCTGTCACCCACTGTTTTGTTTTGACCGCCCTTTCTGAAATTGCATTATAATTATCCAGACAAAACTCAATTTTTTCGATCAGGTCCTTTACATCTTCCGATTTAAAATAAATAGTCCTATCCTCTAAGACTGAAGTATTTTCTGGAATATCACTGCAAATAATGGGTACGCCTAAAGCTGCAACTTCCAACAGCATCATCGACATTGCCTCCACAGTCGATGGAAAGACAAATAATTTTGCCCTTTTAATTATTCCAAACAAGTCTTTTTTATCTTCGATAAAAGGGACAAATTTAACCCTTTCATCAGCCATTTGAAATAATTTCTTAGAATAATCCTTTTTATGACTGAAATCACCAATGGCGACAACAGAGATATTTCTGTTTATCCGATTGAGTGCTTGTAAGAGAATATGACATCCTTTAGTCGGATCCACTCTTCCAGCAGCAAAGCATAGAAATTCTTTATCTTCCAATCCAAGTTCTTCAATTATGTAATCCTGTTCCTCAATATATGGCTTATCAATGCCATTAGGGATGAAATGAATGTCTTTATTATATCTCCCATTTAATTCCTCAGATATCGATTTCGAAACACAAGTTATTACACTGGAATTCTGGAAGAACAGAGCTTCTGAAAACTTCAAAAACCTTTTAGCCAAATAATTCCATTTATCTCTTTTATAAGGATATCCATGGGAAGTCGCAATGACTTTATACTTCAACCTAAGCAGAGGAATTATAAACCCCGCATCAGTATTATGAACATGAACTAAATCAAAATTTTTGCATATCAGGGCGTGGAATGATGATAACAAGAATAAAGAAAAAGAAGACAAATGCTTTCCTCTCAGGTTTTTTACCTTGATGAGTTTGATATCATCGCTTTGAAAATCCTTTGAACAAGAATGACTGCCGTAAACAGAAATGTCAAATTCTTCGCTTAAATTGTTTGCGATAGCTTCAACTACCCGATCGGCTCCACCTTTAGAGGGAAGCCCTTTAATACCCAGGAAAGCTATCTTTTTTTTGGGATGATTCATCACTCGAGATTAAGCTCTTTCCCAAGAGTCAATTTAATCTTATTTTTCAGCACCCAAAGCATGGGAATCCAGACTTTCCTTCTCATAGCCGGCACAGCAGTCCCTGTCATCCAGCAATTTTTTTTGCAGTTTTTCACCATCTCTCTTATGACATTGGCTCGCTGGCTATTCCAAATCTCATCAAAATCTGACTCTTTTAAATTCCCCATGATCCAAGGTTCGTCAGACCCATTACAGGCCAAAACATTTCCGTAGGGATCAAGAAAAAATGTATCAGTTGCGGCTCCACAGGGTAAGGGACGGCTTTGACCTTGCATATAATGCAGCAATCCACGGTTTATATAAGCTCTAAACCAGTCTTTTACTCTCATCCGCATTTTTCTTCTTTGTGAATTCAAGAGGGCTGTAACAAATCTTTTCATTTCTCTCATAACGAGTTCTAAATCTTCAATCTTATTATCCTGTTTAAAAAAATAGAAAGAATTATGCATGGTGGAGTTGCTGAGTTCTAAATCCATATAAGCCATTAAATGGTATAAATCCAGCAAATCTTGTATATTTTTATCTGATATGACAATAGCAAATCCGATATCTTTGACCCCCACATCTTTTAATCTGAGAATGGTCCGCAAACCATGGTCAAATCCATTTTTAATCCCTCTTAATTCATCATTTAATTCAGGTAATCCCTCTATGCTTACTCTTACTGTTATATCAGGAAATTTTTTGGCAATATTTATTATTCTCTCTGTAAAATATCCGTTTGTGCTAATTTCCAATCTATCAGTTTTTTTATCAAGAACAGCAACTATATCTTCTAAGTCTTTTCTCAATAAGGGCTCCCCTCCCGTGATGTTAAGCCTCTTATGTCCTCCTGGTATTTTATCAATAATTTCAGGAGTAATTTCCTCAGATTCCCGACTCGGGTTTTGCCAAGCTTGGCACATATAACAGCGCGCATTACACCTATATGTCACAATAACGGCACATTCCATCAGCTTACAGCTTTCTCATATATCAGTCTCAGCCTTTCGTAATGCTTATTGGCCGAATGCTCTTTCATCGCATATTCTTTAGCAGCTTGTCCCATTTCCTGTGCCCTGCTTCCATGCTCAGCAATCCACTTCATAGCTTCAGCCAAAGCCTTCTCATCTCCAGGAGGCACCAGCAGCCCTCCTTTACTGTTTTTAACTAATTCAGTCATTCCGCCTAAATCAGAGGCAATCACAGGTTTCCCAGCGGCGAAGGCCTCCAGAATACTGAAAGGCTGGTTTTCATAACAGAGGGAAGGAAGAACGACTCCGCTTGATTCGAAAATGATTTCTCTTAATTCATTACCCTGCTTGACACCTGCATACTGAGCATTGGGAGGCATTAGCTCAGGCAAACGCGCTGCTAGCGGCTCTTTTACCTTTCCAGCTATGACTAAATTTACTCCAGGTGCCTGATGGCAGGCTTTAAGCAGAGAAAAGATTCCTTTTATCGGTTCTAGCTTTCCCAGGAAAAGAAGATAGCCACTGCTCTTGTTTCCATTGTCAAACATATTTTCCGGTAAAAACAGAGGGAGATGTTTCACTTTATTAGGAGAAAATCCGCGGTCTAAGAGTTTTTCTCTTAAGAAAGCACTCGGGGCAAGGAAAAAGTCCACTTTGTTCCTCAGGCCCATAATTCGATGCAGATATGCCTCTAGGGCAGCCATGGTACTGGCTAGAATTGAATTCTTCTTGCATCGCTTCAATACGGCCTGATAAAAGGAATGTTGATGACATGCCTCACAAATCTCTCCCTTCTTATCAATCAAAAAATGTGTATTTGGGCAGATTAATTTATAATCATGAAGGGTCCACACAACTGGTAAGCCATGCTTTTTTGCCTCGAAGATAATAGATGGAGTAATATGGGCGTGTATGTTCTGAAGATGGACAATATCTGGATTGAATCGTTCCAAAAGCTGTCTGAATTTGAGCCGCGCCTCTGTCGAATAAATTGCACGGCGCATCGTCCGTAATCCTTTCATCAGGTTCTTATTCTTGTTCAGTTTTTCAAAATCAATGTGACTGACAAAAAGATCGTCGTTGGAATCGAAAATATTTCTTTCATCCTGCATGGCAAAAAAAGCAATTCCATGTCCTTCTCCACTCAGCAAATCAGCCAGGTTAAAGGTGTATGTACTATCCCCTCCTCCACGGAAGTGATATGTATTGACCAATAAAATTCTCATAATTGTTTTTTCAATCCATGCATTAAGTCAGAAAGTTATTTTATATATCCTAAAGCTCTTAATTCCTCCTTGATTCTTTCTCGCTCTTTTTTGTCCAATTTTCTTTTTTGGTCATAAAAGGCTGATATTCCGTAACTCTGGATTGTTTCTTCATTCCGCCGGATTTCAGGAGCGAAAAGAGAGCTCAGGTCATGTCCATCCATATCCGAAGCCACAGGATATCCGAGCATAGGTAAGATAGATGGCGTTACATCCAGGGTTGTCATCGGATCCACCAAGTGAAAGAACTTTAAGATGGGATAAAATCCCCCTAGATGTTTAACCCTTCCGTGCAATAGGCGAAACAAATAAAAATAGGGAGAATCGATAACCCATGATCCCAAGTAACCAGGACTGATTCCATGGATTCCATGGCCATTAACTATGATAATGCCCCTGGCCCGGTGTCTCCCCGACCAAGGGCTGAGCCTGAAAAAGTCTCCGAATGAAAAAAATTTATCCTTAATCTTGATTCTTTTCGGACTCTTTGAATAAACCTTGAGAGGCCGAGTCAGTTCTATGTCTATGAAGTTATTATCATTCCCCTCAACAAAATTGACACTCTCAAAAACTGGCTTTTCTGATGGCCAAAACCTGATTTCTTTTAGTGCTGAACACAGCGTATCCACTCTTTCTTGACTTATTTCCTTAGAAACCTCGATCAGATCTTCGTCCACAGCTATGATTGATGGAGTCAGGGGATTTTCTACTCCGGGTGACAAATCATCCAACACTTCAAGTATTCTTTCCAGAGCAAAAAATATTTCCTTCTGTTTGACGTGACGTGAACCATGATCGGAAACGATAAACAAGATAGTTTGTTCATCTAATTTATGCCTCAGCTCTCCGATAAAGCGGTCAAGCTCTTCCCAGCAGGACGCGAATACATCTTCACGTTTAGCTGCGGGATCTGAATGTCCTGCTCTAAAAAAGTTCTGTCTAAAATCATCCCAATGATGATGCTGAATAGGATCGATATCATACAAATAAAAACATAATAACCTATAACTTAGAAGGTTATTGCTGTGTTCAAGGACTCTTCTATGATTTTCTATCTCATTGAAATGGGCCCTAATCCAATCTTTTTCTTTGTTTTCAGTATTGTCTTGATGGAAATCTATGAATAACTCTTCCAAGGAAATATCAAAGTCTTTGTCATATTTGAGCTTATGCTGATCAGGTAGTCTGTGTTGTATTTTCGTGAATGAAAAACCATTAACGGACAAGGCCGGGTAAGTATTCATCCAGTTGACAGTGCCGACTTTATCGCCCTTATCGCTCAAAATTTCCCAGAGAGGTTTGGCGCGCCAGCTATGACTGGAGTCACTAAACGAGACAACAGAGTGTTTTTCTGGCGTTTTTCCAGTTGCAATAGAAGTCCAGACTTTGGGGGTTAACTGTTCTCCGTAGGTATCTAAATAGCCATAGGACGAGTTGGCCATAATTCCTTCTAAATTTTTTAGGTTTCCGCTCTCTAACAGAGGAATCAGGATATTCCAACTGGCCGCATCGATGCCTAAGACAGCCACTTTCACATCTTTTGACTCAATCGTGGGTTTTATAAATATTTTGGAGGCACGACCGTAAAAAACAGCGACGGTAAAATACAGGGCGAACAGGAGAAAGGGATAAACAGAGATGCGTCCAATTTTCTTGAATTGGAATTTATGCGGCCTGTCGAATCGGAAAATTTTACGACTGAACCTGACCAACATCACAACGATGATGGCGGTCAGAAAAGATCCCGCCAAAACAAACAAAGTCAATAAAGTCATTTCTTTTTTTACAAGATAAGACGGATAATGAGGAGGGTTATGAAAAAAGTAATAAAAATAAAAACTGTAACCTGCAAACACAAAAAATGATACGATGAAAGA
>SMTZ1_10024678_pt1 | contig 10983 bp, 6 predicted proteins | sample DeeMarSWOR136_30_FD_25667 | JGI IMG/M metagenome (IMG submission 25667)
CAACTTTGAGCCAACAAAGAAGGATTGCATGGGTCGAATTTTTCACACTGCCCATGCGGGTCGTTTATAAGTGATGTGTAATCTTTGATAGAAAATGGAGGATTGCTATATGAAAAAGGATGCCACAAGAATCGGAATAATTCTTACAAGCCTCGGGGGCCTGGACATAAGAGCCCTGAAGTATTTAGTCTTATTCCAGAATACTCTACAGGAAAGTTTTGAATTTGAGTTTCTGTCGGCACCGGAAAAAAGCGATTTCCTCGAGAAGCTGGATTCGTCCGAACCACTTGAACGTAAGTCTGTAGAACAAGACGCCGGCAAATTCTTCACTCAATATGACAAAGAGTTAAAAGAAGAAGCCGAGGCCGATGAGCTTTCGTACGAGTCGCCGGATTGTTTCGTGATTTTGTCAACAGCAAAATTCACCGATGAATATTATGTTACCGGCGAAGATAACTGGCTAATCATCGCATTGGGACATTGGCAAAGAAGTATGGCTCCCCCTTCGATTGTGGAGTTTTTTCTGGCGTTGCTTGTGGGGACTGCGATCGACACGGCCTGCGGAGAGAATTTTCCCGATCGACATCACGCAACGAAAGGGTGTATCTTTGATTTTACCGCGGATTTAGATGATGCACGATTGGGAATACTGACCGGTTTTTTGTGTGAATCCTGTTGCGATACGATAAAACAATCCCAATCCGAAAAGCTTATCGAAGATGCGAAACACCTGTTGAGAAAAGAATGGCTGGGAGATTCAACCAAACCAGCAAATGTTGCAAATACAGCGAAGAAATTGGGTTACGATTTATTCCATACGAAGGGCGTTAAGCAAACACCCTGGGAACGTCTGTCTTTAACAATTCAAGAAGAAGCAATTAAGAGTCTACTGAAGATTATAGGCGGAATCATTCTGGCAGGTCTTCTGATTTGGTTAGGATTAAAGTCTACGTAGATTAAGGGCAGGGGATAGAGATGGAAGAAAAAGAAGTGCTTGAAATAATCGAAGAAGCGGCCAAGTATGGCAGGACAGAGCTTAATTTATCTAATCAAAACATAAAGTCGCTACCGGCGGAGATAGGGCGGTTGACAAATCTGAGAGAGCTCATTCTGTATAACAATCAAATGACGAGTGTCCCGAAGGAATTAGGGCAGTTGACAAATCTGACGGAACTCTGGCTGGACACAAATCAACTTACGAGTGTCCCGAAGGAATTAGGTCAATTGACAAATCTTATGAGCCTCTATCTGTATGGAAATCAACTGACGAGTGTCCCGAAGGAATTGGGGCAGTTGACAAATCTGAGGAAGCTCGTACTGTCCGGAAATCGACTGACGAGTGTCCCGAAGGAGATAGGGCGGTTGACAAATCTGAAGAGGCTTGATCTGAGACACAATGATATTAGCTCGTTGCCGAAGGAAATAGTAGATTTGGGGATGGAAATAAAGTGTGGATGGCTAATAAGACGTGACGATGGTATCTTATTGACAGGCAATCCGCTTGAGAGTCCGCCGATTGAGATTGTCAAGCAGGGCACAGAGGCGGTAAGGGAATATTTCAAATCACTGGAAGTAGAGAAGCGTGCGCTTAATGAAGTTAAGGTACTGCTTGTTGGCAATGGAGCGGCGGGGAAGACCTCGTTAGTCAAGAGGCTTACGGGCAGGAGGTTTGACAAGGAGGAGCCGCAGACGGCCGGTGTCAATATTGTGAATATTGAAGACTGGCAGGTGGGCTCGGAGGAAAAAGGTATTAAGGTTCACTTCTGGGATTTCGGCGGTCAGGACCTAATGCAGGCTACGCATCAGATGTTTTACTCATTGAGGAGTATTTACGTACTGGTGTTAAATGCCCGGGAAGAGCCTGAGGCCGAAGACTGGCTAAAACATATAGAGAGTTTCGGCGGGGACTCGCCGATTATGGTGGTTATTAATAAAATAGATGAAAACCAAAACTATGATGTTAATAGAAAGTCACTGCGGGAAAAGTACAAGGGAATAAGAGATTTTTATAAGATTTCATGCAAGACCGGGGAAGGGATTGAAGGTTTTTCGAGGCGGCTGCAAGAAGAATTAGGTAAAGTGGAATTGGTAAGGTCGATGTGGGGGCGAGACTGGCTTAAGGTGAAAGAAGAGCTGGAGAACAGCAAAAAGGATTATATCACATACAGCGACTATAAAAAAATCTGTGATAGGGCAAATGTAACATCGAACGAAGCACAGAGGATACTGATTGAATATCTGCATTCGTTAGGAGTGATATTGCATTTCGAAGGTTATGATGTGAAAGATACGCAGGTGCTAAACCCGGCCTGGACGACCGAGGCGATATACAGGATTCTAAACTCGAAGAAATTAGCAGAGAATAAGGGCTATTTGAGGAAAGAATGGCTGGGGGAAATTCTCAATGAGAATGAGTCTAAAAAGAGCAAAAAGAAAAGTAAAAGAAAAGCAAGAGTCTATTCGGCACAGGAGGAAAGATACATAATTGAACTGATGGCGAAATTTCAGTTATGTTTTGAGCTTGCCGATGACCGGGACGTAGTACTGGTTCCGGATTTGCTTGATGAGCAGGAGCCGGAGTTTGATTTTGAAGAAGAGAAGTGTATCGAGTTTCATTTTGAGTATGATTTTCTGCCGAAGCCGGTTATGCCTCGATTTATGGTAAGAAGGCACAGGGATATCGAAAGAAGATTATGCTGGCGAACAGGGACTGTTCTGCATGATGAGGCGTTTAGGGCACGGGCATTAGTAAAGTTAGACAAACAAGACAAAAGGATATATATCCGTGTGAACGGGGAACAAAGGAGAGATTACTTCTCGACGATTCGCAAGACGTTTCTGGATATTAACGCAGGATTTCAAAACCTTAAAGTTAAACAGTGTATCGGTTTGGAAGATAATGACAGAGTTGAATATGATGACCTGATTGCATGCGAAATCGAAGGTCATGATACAATACTCAGAATTAAATCAGGAAAAAGATACCGGGTCGCAGAGCTGTTAGGGCAGATTGAGAGCCGCAGAGAAACACAAGCGAACATTAACGAAAGAATAGCCAGTGAAATGTTATCAAGAAAGATAGAAGAAGCACGAAAGAAAGTGATAGTACGTGTAGATTCTATGGAAGAAGGGATTATAAGAAATCTTGGAGTTATTCTTAAAGAGTTAGTTGAATTGAGGGAACTTGCACAAAGGGAATTTCTAAGCTTGTTTAATCGTGACCAGAGACTATCTGAGTCACATTGTCCTAATGTGTTTGCGATTTTGCCTAAGGATGGGCAGAGCTGGTTGAAGAATCTGTTAAGTCAGAAGATGGTTTTGCAGTTGTACTGCCATGAGCCGGGGCAGTGGGATCCTGCGGTGGAGGGTGCAAAAGGCGGCAGGTATGAGATAAAGAAACCAAGCGATTTCTTTGCCGGTATGGGGCCTTATATTTTGAAATTAGCGAAGGTTATTAAGTATGCAGCGCCGGTGGCGGGGGCGGCTGCGGGGGCTTATGCAGGGCCGGTAGGGGCGGCGATGGGCGCGAAGTATGCGAAGGATTTAGCAGGGCAGATTAAGCTGATGGAGGAGCTGGCAAAGAAGCTGGGAGAGAGAGACTATATAGAAGCAGAGGTGCTTGAGAGGACCGCCCGGCAGAGAAACAGGGAAGCACACACCGGGGACAAGCTCTGGGCGGGAGGAAAGGCGGAACGAATTGAAGGTATGGAATTGAGGATGTTTCGTCAACTGCTCGATGAGGTGGACGAACATCATGAGTGGGGTGGTTTGAAAAAGGTGCTTACGCCGGTTGAAAAAGGTGCTTACGCCGGAAGGGCATTATTTGTGGCTTTGTGAGGAACATTCGGAGAAGTACAGGAAGTAGAAATGGTGGGGCAAGCCGCCACCCTACGGGTAACAGTTTGAGATTGCCGCGTCGGCCGCTATGCGGCCTCCTCGCAATGACGATTTCAATAGATTCCTCGACTCCGCTCGGAATGACCCACGGTCCCCGTTAGTAAGTCAAGGAAGTAGTTCTCGGGGGTAGACTAAGAAAGCAAGAAAGCACACACCGGGGATAAACTAAGAAAGCAGGGGGGCTTCTATAGTTAATTGGTAAATTAGTTAATTGGAACAAAGGGGCCCCGACCACAGGTGTCGGGGCTAAACAAAAAGCACGTGTGAAACGTGAGGGCAAATAAAAAAACCCTCAAAAGAGGATTTTGAGGGTTAGACGCAAAGTTTCTTAATTTTTAGTCCGAGGTGAAGATTTTAATCTTCATAATAGTAATCATAATCAGACCAATCTTCTTCACATTCATAGTAGTCATCAGACGAATCATCTATGCATTCAGAGTCATCAGACCAATATCTATACATTCAGAGTCATCAGACGAATCTTCTATGCATTCAGAGTCATCAGACCAGCCATATTCGCTTTCGTTCTCATCATACCAGCCACCTTCACATTCATAGTTACCATAGACATCTTCTTGGTATTCAGAGGATTGGCTGTCTTGCCGCTGGTACTGTGCTGGAGTAAACTCAGGAGCAATGAAAACAGCGACTGCGGATAAAACAAAGGCGACAATGAAGCATTTGAGCCAGGTTGCCAGCTTAATATTCGGCCAGGTCTTTTGGAGCCATTCCTGCTGGAAGAAGGGCTTTTTTTCAGGCTGTGGTCCTGTGCCCTGTTGGTTTTCGTTCGGCTGTGACCAATTTTCTGAGTTCATTTCATTTTCCATAGATACCTCCCAAAGATTAGATAAAAAATAGGGTTTTTTGATGCTTTAAGGACACTGAAAACATAAGAAATAAAAATTCGGATGCCAAATTATTTTTTTGTGTGGGGAGAAAATCAGAACAAATGGTGGGGCAGGCCGCCCTCAGGATGAAAAATGGTTAATTGGTGAATGATGAGTAGTGAGCTAAAGTGAGCTAAAGTGCCTAAAATGAGCTAAAATTTGGATGCTTCCGCCTTCACTATTCTACTTAGCCAGAGGCTGCGTAGAAAACAGCTACGGCGGACGAGACGGCGGACAAGACGGCGGACAAGATGGCGGACAAGATGGCGGACAATAGATGCTCGTGAGATGGTGAATAGTAGTTGTGATTGTGATTTTATTTGAAGGTGTCAAAAAAGGATGTAGAAATCAAAAGATTTTGCTTGACGGGAAAACGGCTTATTTGGTATAAAAAAAGATAGTGAACCCCGCCCCTGCCGCAGGGCTGGGTGAAGTTTGTGCCCGTGGCGCGTTTGTTCTGGGCCCCTTCGGCTGCGCTCAGGGCTTCGGCGAGTTCAGGGTGAACTCCGTCGAAGGGGCGGGCATCTATGAATCTTTGGTGTTTCAAAGGTCACAATTTTGCGGTTTTTTGATAAAGGAGGAGCTATTATGTGTGGTGTGTGAAGCTGTAGTGGAACATCTTGTGCTTCACAGTGAAAATATTTTACATTTCGATTAACAATCAATATTAATTTTATGAATCCCGCCCGTTGAAGACGGGACGGAGTGAAGGAGGATTATTATGTACAGGAAATTGTCACTTATAGTTGTGGTTGTGTGCACCTTGCTATTGAGTGGAATGGCAAAGGCAGCGGGGCTTGATATCACCGCACCAGGGGATACCGTCCAGGGTGTTCCGAACGACAACGATTGGCCTGGAAATGAATCGCCTCCCCTGGCGATCGATAATAACACCTCGACGAAGTATCTGCATTTCAAAGGATTTACTCAGCCTACAGGTTTCCAGGTTACGCCATCAGCCAGCCAGACTATTGTTGTTGGTGTTACTTTCACCACGGCGAATGACGCGGTAGAGCGTGATCCGGTTGGATTTGAACTCTATGGTTCTAATGTGAGCATAAATGGGCCTTATACGTTGATAGCCAGCGGTAATATCGTCGATTTCAGACAGACGGCGGCGTGGCCGCGCTTCACAAAGAACAAAACACCGATTTTGTTTAATAATGATGTAGCATACGATCACTATCAAGTTTTATTCACGGCTGTTCGAAACCCGGCAAGTGCGAATAGTATGCAAATATCCGAAGTCGAACTATTAGGGATGAGCCTAATCTCCCTGAGCCCCGAGCCAGCTGATGGTGCCATAATTCGAGATACGTGGTTGAATCTCGGCTGGACGGCGGGAGATGTTACGGCCTCGCACGATGTGTACCTGGGCGAGAATTATGACGATGTGGATGCCGGGACCCCCGACTCGTCGGGGTTCCAGGGCAATCAGACCGAAACATATTTTACTATTGGCTTTCCTGGATTTCCTTATCCGGATGGCCTTGTTCCAGGCACAACCTATTACTGGCGAATCGACGATGTTGAGGCCGACGGTACTACGATACACAAAGGCAATGTCTGGAGCTTTATGATTACTCCCAAGTTTGCTTTAACCCCTAATCCGGCTGATGGTGCCGAGTTTGTTGATCCGAATGTGGTGCTTAGCTGGGAGCCTGGTTTTGGTGCGATGTTGCACCACGTGTATTTCGGTGACAACTTCGCCGATGTGGACAACGGTACGCCGGATACGTACAAAGGCCCATCGGGTTTTTCAAAATATACTCCCGGCACGCTCGAATCGGGGAAGGCTTTCTACTGGCGTGTCGATGAGTTCGACGGCTTCGAGACGTATAAAGGAGATGTCTGGGGCTTTACGACTCCGGGCGCCGTCGGGAGCCTGATGCCGTCTAACGGTGCCCAGGATGTAAGGCAAAGCCTAATTCTTAAATGGTCTCCGGGAGAATCAGCCGCTTCACACGAGGTCTATTTCGGCACTGACCGGGAGGCTGTGCGCAATGCAAATACCGGCTCGCCCGAGTACAAAGGCAGCAGAGACCTTGGTTCTGAGAGCTATGACCCCGGAAAACTTGAGTGGGATACGACATACTATTGGCGTGTTGATGGAGTCGATAATGCTAATCCCGATAGTCCCTGGGTAGGTCTTGTCTGGAGTTTTACGACAGCGAACTTCCTAATCGTTGATGATTTTGAGCTATACAACGACCTTGATCCAGCTGATCCTGAGAGCAACAGAATATTTAATGCGTGGTTGGACGGATACCTCAATCCGACCAACGGGTCTCTTGTTGGTTATGAAACTCCTCCTTTTGCCGAGCAAACTATCGTTCACGGTGGCAGCCAGTCGATGCCGCTTTACTACGATAACAGTGTTGGATACTCTGAGGCGACCTTGACATTGACTTACCCGCGTGACTGGACAGAGAAAGGTGTCAACAAGTTGACGATTTGGTTCAGGGGCGAATCAGCTAACGCTGCTGAGACATTGTATGTTGCTCTCAACGGTAATGCGATAATCACCCACGATAATCCTAATGCAGCCCAGATAGGCACCTGGATAGAATGGAATATCGACCTGCAAGCCTTTGCAGACCAGGGCGTGAACCTGGCCAATGTCAATACGATTTCCCTCGGTCTTGGTAACAGGAACAATCCGCAAGCAGGTGGTTCAGGTACGATGTACATAGATGATATTCGATTGTATCCTCCGCCGCCAGAGCCGGCACCATAAGCAGTTCGATTTAGGTGGCAATTAAGATTGCGCGGTTGACCCCGTTAGATAACGTCATATTTTTCATATCTAACGGAATTGAAATAGTCGATTTGTGTCTATTCGGGGCTTATGCCGATTGATTTGGTGTAAGCCCCATTTGTGAGTGATTGGTGAATGGTTAATTGAGAAGACAGAAGACCGAGGACGGAGACAAGGTGAATATTGAATGTCGAATAAAGAATATCGAATAAGAGGAAGTGAAGGAGGTAAGGAGTCATCGGTGTTTTATTTTTATGTCGGGGCGGAGTAAATAATTCGGAGTTAGTGTTAAAGGGTCCGCGAACTGGTTGGCCAGGTTTTTTTTCCAGCCGAGCAGGTGAACCTTTGAAGCTCGCGGGCTCCAGTATTTTTGTTCTAAAAATTGAGTGCCGCCAGCTTTGAATTTATCCTTATAATATAGAAGGCCATCGCCGAGCAGCCAGATGGGATTTTCGTCGCAGGCAAATTGGGCGAGGAATTGAGATGAGGTCATTAGTGAATCCGGAAAAACTTTTATTAGGGGATAGCAGATAGCGGATATCGGATAGTGAGAAGTAGACTCCTGCTCCCCGATCGGAGTAGAAGACAAGTTTCGCAGGAATGGCACTGTGTTTTCGTGGAGACGTTTGTAAACGGCGATAAAGAACCGGCCTCGCTTGGCGTCGAGGATGGCGGCGATTCTTTCAGGAGATTCGCGCCGCCCGATCGGAGTCGAGGACAAGCTTAGCGGCTCTTCGACTTCACTTTTTTCAGAACGAAAAGTTATGGTTTTGTTTTCTTCCTTTATATATTCGATTGTATTGGCGGCGATTACGTCGAGTGTATCGACCGCTACAATTTTTGCGGCGTTGGCTAAGTGCATTGTCTTTGCGAGGGTTACGGCGATGCGCAGACCAGTGAAGCTTCCCGGTCCGACGGAGATGTGTACCTGCTCGATTTGGTCGGGCTTTCTGCTGAAGCGTTGCAGGATGTCACTGATGGCCGGAAAAATCTCCGCACTGTGTCTGATTGGTGCGGAAAAAGTGGTTTCGGCGAGAATTTTTTCTCCGAGGGCTATTACAACAGAGCCTATTCTGCTGGATGTTTCAACAGCTAAAACGAGAGGTTCTTTGTTCATATTTTGTTTTTTTTGCGATTTTATGTTTTATTAAAAGCCTCTTTTTGGCCATAAAAAAGCGTTTTTTAGGTGACTATTTTTGTCATGATTTGCCCAAGCTATCCATTTTGTCAAACGGAAACTTGAATATTATCGGCCAAGCTGATATAAATCAAATTTTTCTCTTGCAATATTTGATATTTTATTATAAACTCGATTATCATGAGTCTGGTCTATTAGAACCGGAGGTTGTGAAGAACGTGACTTAATAGAAATTTCCTTACGAGGGTGGTATATTTTGGCAGGAGGTTTATTTTGAACAAGCCGAGTTTCTTGACCGAGTCTTTTGGCAGGAGATCCCTGTCTGTTGTTCTGGCATTGATTTTATTGCCGATAATAACATTATCACAAGTGGCTCCGTCGCAGGAAAATAAAGATGTAGATAGGCAGGAAGCAATCCGCCGCATAGCCCAAACCTATATTCAGACTGGGCAGGAAGAATACCGAAAAGGTTTCTTTGAGCAAGCAGTAAAAACCTTCCTTATGGCCCAGGGGTACGAGGAATATTTGACTGTGGCTACACGTGAGCGACTACAGGAGCTTCTGAAAGAGAGCCAGATAGCTGTACTTGAAAGAAAGGGCGCCTTAGAGACATTCCGGGTAGTCAATGATTTGATTAAGCGTGACCAACTAATCGCAGCCAAGACATATCTTGAAAAGATCAAAGATAGTAAGTTTTTAACAACAGAGGAGAAGGAGCAAATCGCTGAGGTGTTCAGGCAAATAGACGCTCAGGTAATCGCGGCCAAAGCCAAGCTTGAAAAGGCTAAAAGTAAAAAGCCTCCGATTAAAGAGAAGCCGGTAGAAGCTGCAGCAGAGGTTAAGAAACCTGTTTTGAGCCTGGAAGAGCGGAAGAAGGAAGTCGCCGAGCTTTGGAACCGCAGCGTTGGACTTTACTACACCGGTCAGCTTGAGGAGGCCCGGGAAGGTTTTCTAAAAGTCGCGTCCAGTGATTTAATCCCACCGCAAATGAGAAAGGCAGCAGAAGGTTATCTGTCGCAAATAGATAATCTCTTACCCCAAAGAGCCGAGCGAAAGCTCGTTCAAGAACAAGAGAAACCGGTAGTGGTTGCTGTTGTTGAACCGGGTGTTGTTGAGCCGGAATTATCTGAGCCGAAGGCTGCTTCGGAAGTAGCAGCGCCGGAGGTTGCTCCAAGAATCGTTTCACCGGTAACAGGCCAGAGCAACTACATCGAAGTAATTAATCGCAGAAGAAGTATCATACGAAGTCATACGAGAGCTGTTGTTAACGATGCTATAGCTAAAGCGCGTAGCTACAACGACCAGGGCAGATTCGATAAGGCAATACAGCAGCAAGCTGAGGGAATTGACGGAGGAAATAGCTGAAGCAGAGAATGAAGATATTCGTCGGCAGGAACAAGAGAAACGACAAGCAGCGGCTGAGGCGCAAAGTCGATATAGAACACAAACGGAAATCGACAGAGAGAAACAAATAGCCGAATTGATGGAGAATGCGCTGACTTATCAGAAACAGCAGAGTTATGAAGCAGCTCTTGGTCAATTAGTAAGCCTGCTTATATTAGACCCGCAAAATGAGCAGGCGCTGGTGCTGAAAGACACACTGGAAGATATGATCTACTTCCGGAAACAATTAGATATTCAGAAAGAGTCGGATAAACAAAGAGCGGATGTTTTAATGAAGACTGAGGAGTCCGGAATTCCGTACGCCGAAGAGCTTACTTATCCTAAGTATTGGCGAGAGCTTGTCGAGAAACCGACGCGCCAGCCGGATAAGCCGATCGGGTTGTCCGAGGCTGACGCGCTTGTCTATCAGCAACTGGAGATGCCTGTTGACCTTTCGGACCTGACGCCGGGAATGTCTTTCGGCGAAGTGATAGAGAAATTAAAAACTGCAATAGACCCAGACAATCCTGTACAAATACAGCCGAACTGGAGGGATTTACTTGAGAATGCCGAGGTTGAGCAGAGCACCCCTGCGGGGATGGACCCGCTGACCGGTGTTAAGCTTCGCAAGGCGTTGGAGATTCTGTTAGCCGGAGTTTCGTCTATCGATTTTGCGCAAGTCATCTACGATGTGGACGAAGGAGTAATTCTGATAGGAACAGAAGATATGCTTGAGCGCAAGATGGTTAACCGAGTCTATGACATCAGTGACCTTGTTGCTGAGCCGGCCAATTTCCGTGGCATGGGCATGATGGGCATGGGGGGCATGGGCATGATGGGCGGCATGGGCGGCATGATGGGCGGCATGGGCGGCATGGGCGGCATGATGGGCGGCATGGGCGGCATGGGCGGCATGGGGG
>SMTZ1_10008707_pt1 | contig 10982 bp, 9 predicted proteins | sample DeeMarSWOR136_30_FD_25667 | JGI IMG/M metagenome (IMG submission 25667)
GCCAATAAGAGGCTATAAACTACGAATAGCTGCCATAGCGAGTGTGCCTGGCTAGTTAGGATAAGGCTAAGACCAGTGAATAAGCCCATGAAGCCGATAAGGATCCTCGGACTAAATTTGTCAACAGCCCAGCCACTGACAATGGCAAATACGGCGCAAAGTAGCATATAAGCAGAATATACACCGGAAGTTTCCGCTCGAGTCAAGCCGAACTCGTTCGCTAAGGATTTGAAGAACACACCAAAAGAAAAGCGTATCCCCAAAACAATTAGAATAATAATGAATGAGGCTATTACCACCACCCAGCCGTAAAATAGCTTGTCTTTAATCCCAGGGTGCGACTTAATCATGGTACCTGTTTATCAAAACGAATCGACTCTCTTCTTCTTTCCCACAATGACTTACGAGTCAGATGCTCTTTGCGGTATACCATCCTGTGATTCACATTCTTTTACGAACTCGGTTGTTTGTCAAGCCCGTATTGATGAACCTCGCTCTCACCGTACCTTTCCCCCAGAGGAGAGGGGACAGGTAAATTGTCAAAAGAATAAAAGTGTTTTGGTCCTAATTCTGTTATAATTTGTTAACATTCTGCGTGGAAAAAGAAATGGTCCTCGACCGAAAGATTGGCTTTATTAATTTGACCAAAGGTTCAATCGATATTCAGACTATTTCTTTAGAACTTAGGAGAAAATTCTTAGGGGGAAGAGGAATCAACATGTACCTCCTCTCCCAATCCTATTCCCCTTCATTAGACCCTTTCTCTTCCGAAAACCCGCTCATCTTTGGAGCCGGTCTCCTCACAGGGGCGTTCGGTTTTGGCGCTCGCATGAATATCTCTGCCAAATCACCAGAATCAGGCCATCTCGGGGATTCGAATATAGGTGGAGATTTTGGGGCGGAATTAGTCAAGTCAGGCATGAGTCACTTAGTCATTACTGGAAAGAGCGAAATCCCTATTTACCTCTTCATCAATAATGGAAAGGTCGAGATTCGAGATGCCGGGAAACTTTCGGGTCTCGATACCGTCGAAACGCAAAAAATGATTCGCCAAGAGTTACGAGATGAAAAAGTACAGGTTGCCTGTATCGGCTTGGCTGGAGAAAATCTGGTTCACTTTGCCGCAATCCGAACAGGCCTAAAAAACTCTGCAGCGAGAACGGGGCTAGGTGCTGTGATGGGCTCTAAGAATTTAAAAGCAGTGGCTGTTCGGGGAACCCTTGACGTCACGGTCTCAGATCCTAAAAAATATTTTAAGTATTACCTCCAACAGACGAAGAATCTGTTGGATACGAAATGGGTTCAGGCCCTTGGGAGGTTCGGTACCCCTCTCCTCTTCCAGTACGGCAATGCCACGGGTATTTTGAGTGTTCGAAACAATCAAAGGACAACGGTCGGTGATCAGGGATACGCTTTAGAAGCGGAGGCTCTCGAGCCTTACTCCACAGGGATGCTCTCCTGCTTCAGTTGCCCTGCCCATTGTCGCCACCGTTTTTCGATAGAAGACGGAAAATATCAGGGGACGAGAGGAGAAGGCCCTGAGTATGCCTCCATCGGTTCTCTTGGAACCAAATTAGGGAACCTCGATCTCCAGAATATCATCTATGCCACTGAACTCTGTAACCGCTATGGCCTCGACACCATCTCGATCGGTTCTTATCTCGCGTGGGCCATAGAACTCTACCAGCGGGGAATCATCGATCACGAATTGACAGGAATACCGCTAAACTGGGGGGATGGAGAAACGATTATTGAACTCCTTCATCGGATTGCCCAGAGAAAGGGTTTTGGAGATATTTTGGCAGAAGGTCCTCTTGCGGAAAAGGCATTTGGAGAGGTATCGAAAGACTATCTCCTTAATATTAAAAACTTTCCCATCGAGATGACGGACGAGAGGCTCCCAAAAAGCTTTGCTCTTGGAATGGCCACCTCCACGCGAGGAGCGTGCCACATGAGAAGTCGTCCTTCCCTGGACATCCTAGGTCTACCTGTGGAGGCCTTGAGAAAGCTCTATGGAGGTCCTGTCAGCAATGAATTCGCTTCTTATTCAGGAAAGGGGAGGATGGTTTGGTGGCATGAGATCTTCAATGCAGTCTGCGATTCCCTCGGTTTCTGCCGCTTCCTCACAGTCTTCTCAAGTCCTCACGCTCCTCAGTATAAACAATTTTCAAGGCTGATTGCCCTTTCGACCGGTCTCCTCATGACGCCAAAAGAGTTGAGAACCATCGGAGAAAGGATCTACACCCTTGAGAGAATGATGTTGGCTAAAGATGGGATCTCTCGAAAGGATGACACACTTCCTAAAAGGTATTTCGACGAACCCATCCCGGAAGGGCCTGCACGGGGAGAGGTTATCCTGCGGGAGAAGTTCGATCAAATGCTGGATGAATATTATCGCCTTCACCGGTGGGATAAGAATGGGATACCCCGAAAAGAGACCTTGAAAAGGCTCGGACTAATTGGATGAGAATCAAGGTTGACTCAGAAAAGTGCAGCGGTTGCCATCTCTGTGAAATGGCCTGCTCCCTATTTCATCTGGGAATTATCAATACCGAGAAGTCAGCCATTCATATTAAGAAGGACGATTTGGATATAAGTCTGAATACTCCTATCCTTTGCCGTCAGTGTAAAGAGATGAAATGCCTGGCAGGAGAAGAGGCGACGAAGGTTCTGGAGAAAAAACAATTCATATGGAATAGAAGACGGGCAGAATGCTGTCCTTTCCATGCCCTCCCCCTTCTGGGTGAAAAGGCTTACCACTGTGATCTCTGCGGTGGGAATCCACAATGTATCAAAGTCTGTACCCCAAAGGCGATCAGCATCGCAACATGACGCCTCTTATCATCCCAAGGCCTGAGCATTCGATTTCCCGGAGGATGATTGATGAAGAGGCTTTGAAGGTCCTCTATCGCCTTTATCGCCATGGGTTCTTGGCCTACCTCGTGGGAGGAAGTGTCCGAGATCTTCTCCTCGGGAAGGCTCCTAAAGACTTCGATGTCGCGACCAATGCTCACCCCCACGAGATCAGTGCTCTCTTTAAGAACAGCCGGATGATCGGTCGTCGATTTCGGCTGGCTCACATCTTTTTTAAAGGCGGAAAGATCATTGAGGTCTCCACCTTCCGGAGACGCTCGGAATTTGAAGAGATCCAGACAGAAGATGGGACTATCGTTCGAACGGACAGCTTTGGAACGCCGGAGGAGGATGCTCTGCGCCGTGATCTCACGATCAACGGCCTCTTTTATAATATTGCGGACTTCTCCATTATCGACTATGTGGGGGGCATGGCCGACCTCAAACATAGGATCATCCGAACCATTGGCGATCCGAATGAAAGATTTCAGCAAGACCCTGTGCGGATGATTCGTACGATTCGCCATGCCAGCCGGACCGGGTTCTCCATTGAAGAAGAAACCTACCAAGCTATCCTCCGGCATCGGGAAGAAATCCGGAAATGTTCTCCTTCTCGTGTTCGAGATGAATTCCTCCGAGACCTGAAGGAAGGCGTTGCGCGCCCCTCTCTCCACCTCATGCTCGAAACAGGGTTACTCTTCTCCCTGTTTCCGAATCTTCATAGAGCCTATGGGGATCGTAGCCCTAAAAAAGAGAAGAACAGGCAATTCCTTTTATCGCTCTTCGGGCTTGTGGATCAATTGGTAAAAAGAGACGGGTCTGTTCCAGAACCAATCCTCCTTTCTCTCTTTATGACCCCTTTCCTTCAGGCCATTACACCCAACCATTCTTTTCTTGGAGAGAGGGAAAGAGCTCTCTATCGAATACAGACGCTCCGGTTAGCCCTCTACCAGATTCTTGTTCCCTTCTCCTTTCCCAAAGAAGCGAAGGAAACTGCCTTTCAAATTCTATCAATTCAAACCAGTTTGGAGAGGGCAATTCAACGGGGAGGGATTCCTAAACGGTTGAGGATGAGAAAATATCTCAGAGAGGCTGTTCTTCTTTATGGAATTTTAGCAGAAGCCAAAGGGGAGAGGGTACCCCTTATGCTTCGAAATGCCGTTCCTTCGGATCTCTTACCGTGGTGGCCGCAAAAGGTGAAAAGGAAGGGGAGAAAAAGGCGTTAGCGAAGAGGAAAGTTTCTCAGTTCGCCAGAGGCCCAATTAAGAAATGGCCCAAGGAAGGGCTTAATGTCCACCTTCGAACTCTCTATGATCAAGGACTCGCTTTGCCTTCCCCTCGTATCGAGGCAATGACTCAGGTTTATGTAAAACCACTTCAATGTTCATTCCTAATCGCCCGTAGACACCTTGAATAATCTTCTCTTCAATCACCTTCATCTGACTTACGTCTTCCCAGATATTGGATTGAACTTCTGCATGGACCGTAAGTTTATCTAAGCTTTCCCTTGGCCGGTCGATCACGATTTGCCACCCATCCCCAATCCCTGGCGTTGCATTCAGAATATCCTCAATCTGAGAGGGAAATACCAAGGTGCTTCTAACCTTTAATACATCATCCGTTCGGCCGGTGACCCGTTGGATTTTGGGGTGGGCGATCCTCCCACAGGAACATCCAAAACAATTTTCCGAAAAGGCTGATAGATCACGTGTCCGCCAACGTATCATAGGTGTAGCTTCCCGAGTTAATGTAGTAACTACCAATTCACCATTGTGACCTGGCTCAAGCCGTTTCCCTGTAGCTGGGTCGATCACTTCGACGAAATAGTGATCTGCCAATATATGGAGTTCACAGGATTCTCTCGTAAATTGACAACTGTGCGCAAGGGTGGGACCCCCCAGTTCAGTAATCCCATAGGCCTCCTGCCATTCAAAACCCTCCGGCATAATCGCTTCAATTCGACGCCTCAGTGATGGAGCTGCAGGTTCGCCTCCAATATGGCTTGTTCTAAGTTTCCAATCTTTTTTAGGGTTAAAACCATTTTTTTGGGCTACATCTACTAAGTAGGTTATAAACGAGGGGGTCGTACAGATGGCGTGATGCCCTAAATCTTTCAAATACTGTATTCCTGCCAATGTCCTCCCAGGACCTGCAGGAAAAAGGATACCCCCAATGGCCTCAGCTCCTACCTCCGCACCCGGCCCTCCCATAAAAAGTCCATATCCCAGACATAGATAGATAAGGTCGCCCCGACGAAATCCCATGGCATTAAAGGACCGACCCATCTGCTCCCGCAGGGTTTCCATCCAATCCTTTTCTGTAAACCCCACCAAAGTAGGAACACCAGTCGTGCCTGAAGAGGCAGCGAATCGATAGATTCGATCCAGAGGGACTCCCAACAGGCCATAGGGATACAATGCCCTTAAATCCTTTTTTTCTGTAAATGGAACAAGGACTAAGTCGTCCGTGGTCTGGATGTACTTTGGTTTGATACCTTTTTTATCGAAGAGGTCTCGGTAATAGGGAATGTCACGGTAACATCGATCTATCAAAGCACGGAGCCGCTCATTCTGGATCTCTTCGAGCTTCCGAGGAGAAATGTTATCAAATTCATGAAAGAAATTAGACATGCTTACCCCCCCCGAAGACGGTTTATGTTTCAACCAGCTCCCTCACCTTTTGAAGAAGAGTATTCTTCATCGTACCGGGTGTAAAGATGGCAGAAACGCCCATCTCCTTGAGAGTCTTCACGTCGTCAGGAGGAATGACACCTCCTACGATCAGCTTCTTATCGTCTAAACCGTTTTGACGCAGTAAGTGCAAAAGCTTCCTGCAGTAAAAGAGCTGTTCCCCGCCTAAAAAGCTGCAGCCAATGAGATCTGCGTTCTCCTGGATCACTGCCTTGACCATTCCCTCAGGGGTATTATACAGCCCTAAGTAAATCACCTCAAATCCGGCATCGGCCAACCACTTCGACACGATTCGGATGCCATTGTCATGACCATCCAGACCGATCTTCCCGATGAGAATCCTCTTCCTCTCTTTCATGCCTTCTCCTTAAATATAGTGAACTTTGAAATCATAGGCCTCTCGTAGGGCATCACAGATCTCTCCTAAGGTGGCTTTTTCATCAACTGTCTCGAGGATGGTCTGAAATAAATTTTTGTCGGGATTCTCCTTCACCCGCCGGTAAAGCTTCTCCAGAGCTCTTTTAACTTTGTCTCCATTTCTTGACCTTTTGTATTCTTTGATATATTGAATCCGTTTCTCTTGCATGTCGGATTCTTGGCGAAAGATACTGATTTTAACCTCTTCTTCCTCCTCCCGTTCCATGTTGACACCAACTTGAATTAATTCTCCTGACTCCAATTGTCGGGCATATTCGTATCGGGCTTCATTGATCTCATTCTCAATCCATTGAGACTTAAAACATTCCAAAAAACCTCCTTTGTTTTCGATAATCTCCATAAGAGCCAAGACACGCTCCTCAATTTCATCTGTTAATTTTTCAATAACATAAGAGCCGCCGAAAGGATCTGCCGTACGACAGACACCTGTCTCATAGGCAATGATCTGCTGGGTTCGGATGGCCAAGACATGGGATTCCTCCGTAGGAAGAGCATAACCCTCGTCATAGGAGGTCGTATGGATCGACTGACTTCCTCCCAACACAGCGGCCAACGTCTGGATAGCTGCTCGGGCGATGTTATTCAATGGCTGCTGAGCCGTAAGGGGTAGGGACGAAGTCTGAATAGCCACCCTGAGCCAACAACTCCTCGGGTTTTTGGCGCCAAAGGTATCCTTCATCAGACGAGCCCATATTCGTCGCATGGCTCTCAGCTTGGCAATCTCCTCTAAGAAGTCGATGTGAACGGTTGCAAAAAAACCGATGCGGGGGGCAAACTGATCAATGTCCATCCCCCTTGCTAACAGGGAGCGAATGTACTCTAAAGCGAGTGAAAAAACAAAGGCAACTTCTTGAACAGCATTTACCCCCGTCTCCCTTATGTTTCGAGAATTAATATTGATGATGTTCCATCGGGGAATGTGATGAATACAATATTCCATGACGTCGGATGCGATCTTGATGGCAGGGTCTAGGGGGAAAAAGTGTGTCCCGGATTGATAGGTGGGACCAACTAACTGTGTGATCGCACAATTCATTATTGTTCCGATCAAAGAAGAGGCTTCAACCCTTTGCCTTCGAGCAACCAGAAGGTACATGGCCATAATGATTGCCGAATAGGGAGGATTGACAATAAGAGTGGTACTCACTTTGTCCAAAGGAATTCCCTGAAAAAGGACATCCATGTCTTCTAACGTAGCAACAGAGGTCCCCTGCAAGCCCACATCCCCTTCGGCCAACGGGTGATCGGGATCGAGGCCTAGTTTGGTAGCGATATCAAAATCAATATTGAGTCCCGTCATGCCTTTGCTCAAAAGGTAATGAATACGATTGTTACTTTCTTCCGGTGTTCCGAATCCGCTTTGCTGCCTTCTCGTCCATAGCCTGCCCCGATACATGTCCTTATAAATCCCCCGGGTAAAGGGTAAAATTCCTGGGTCCGGTGGGTCTCGAGGAGAATCTTCACGAGTATAAAACTCTTTCATCTCAATGCCTGAAAGCGTCCTGAAATGAGGAAGTTTTTCCCCTTTCAGATAACGATCGTACTGAATCTTATCTGATACTTTCATCGTGCCATCCTTTATCTATCTTTTTATCTTGATTGAATAACCTTCTTTCCAATCATCATAGCCCAGGTCTCTTGAAATCTATTGCCCTTCTTATGGCGTCCATGATCTCACCCAAGGTAGCTCCGTCCTCTACAGCCTGCATAATGGCCTCGATACAATTTTCCTCCGGCGTTTTCCTAACCTGACTCTCAAGCCCCTCCAGAGCTCTTTGGATAGGTTCCTGGCGCCGGTTTTTTTTATGATCTATTATTTCCTGAATTCTTTGCCTCTGCCACTCATCGCTATGCCTGAAAATGCTTATCTTCGTCGAATCCCTCTCATCGCGGAACAGATTGACGCCTATAACAGGCTGCTGTCCGGAAACAAAGTTTTCCCCCAATTGGTACCGCATTTTGGTAATTTGGTCTTCTACCCAACGATCCAAGAAACACTGTAGAAATCCTCCTCTATCCTCTATGACCTTGAGAAGTTCCAAAATCTGCTCTTCCAATTCATCGGTAAGGCGTTCCAATAAGTAGGAGCCACCCAGAGGGTCCACTGACTTTACGACACTAGTCTCGTAAGCAATGATTTGTTGGGTTCGAATGGACAGCTTGTGGCTCTCTTCCGTGGGGAGGGAAAAGGCTTCATCATAGCCGGTGGTATGGATCGATTGGACCCCTCCAAGAACTGCCGCCAGCGTCTGGATGCCTGCCCTGACAATGTTATTCAAAGGTTCTTGGGCGGTAAGAGGCAAAGCAGAAGTCTGGCACGCTGTCCGAAACCACATGCTCCTTTCATTTTTGGCCCTAAACTTCTCTTTCATGATGCGCGCCCAGATGCGCCTCATCGCACGCAATTTCGCGATTTCCTCAAAAAAATCTATGTGTACTGCACTAAAAAAGCCTATTCGCGGGGCGAACACGTCCACCTCCAGCCCCCGTTCTATAAGCCTTCGGACGTAGTCCTGGGCAATCGCCAGAGCAAATGCAGCTTCCTGTATTGCATTCACTCCTGTCTCGCGGATGTTATACGCATTGATATTCACAATGTTCCATCTAGGTGCTCGCTGGATCATGTACTCCATAACATCCAAAGCAATCTTTACGGCATATTCGATGGGAAAGAATGTCGTAATAGCCTGATAGGTTGGTCCAACAAACTGAGTGAGGGGACAATTCATAATCGTTCCGATCAGTTTCTCCCACGGGGTGCCCCTTCTCCTAGCAAGAAGCAGATATTGCGCAATAATCACTGCTGAAGTTGGCGCTTCAACAATCATTGTATTACTAATTTGATCCAGGGGTATATCTCTGTACAAATCAATCATGTCATCCAAAATGACAAGGGAAGAGCCCTGAAGACCCACGTCTCCCTGCGCTAGGGGGTCGTCAGGATCAAGGGCTAAATGGGTTGGCAGGTCTGGATCCATGTTTATTCCGGTCTGGCCAACGGACAACAGATATTTAATTCGCTCGTTACTTTCCTCGGCGGAGCGGTATCCACTTTGCTGACGACGGGTCCATAGTCTGCCACGGTACATTGTTTTGTGGATACCGCGGGTGAACGGATAATCGCCTGGTAGTTCCAACGCACCTGTGACATCTTCAGGTGTGTAGACTTCTTTATATTCTATACCTGAAAGGGTCTTGAAGTTTGGGACTCTTTCTCCTTCCAAATAGCTGCCTTCTATCTTCATGGTCTCTTTTTCCTTCATGTCTCCTCGCCCTCTTCTCATTGGGGGTTCATGCAGTAAGCCCAACCCTGGATGATTGTCTTCCAGATCTCAATTATTCAGGTTCATTAAAAAGGTTGTTTAGAGCCTCAATAATCGTGTCTCGCAGTGTTCCGGGAGTGAAAATGTGAGCAACTCCAAGGTTCTTGAGTTCATTGACATCTTCAGGGGGTATCACACCGCCCAGTATTAGTTTAATCTTGTCGATATGTTTCTCATTCATCAAGTCGATCAGCCGTCGAGTATAATATAAGTGCTCTCCTCCCAAAAAACTGCAACCAATGGCATCCACCCCTTCTTGAATAGCAGTCTGAACGAGGCTCTCGGGAGAATTGTAAAGGCCAGCATAAACAACCTCAAAACCTGAATCTAAAAGCCATTTCGCCACGACGACGATGCCATTATCGTGCGCATCGAGGCCCATCTTCCCCAGTAGGATTCTCTTTTTCCCATACTTCTCCATCTTATCATCCTCATAAAAAAGCAAGAAACATTATATATTCCAAAGAAGCTCATTTTTAGATCTTTTTGTTTTGAAATCAAACATTTTCCAAAACGACTATAATCATTCGATTGGTCAGCTTAATATAAAATGAGGTTAAACAACATCTCCCTGCCTACCGGCAGGCGCGGGCAGGCACATGACAGGGCTTTGAGATATGACTTTTAATAAAATAATAAAAATAAGGGTAAAGGATATCTGTGAACTTTTTTTGAACGCGATCGCCGTAGACGAGAAGGCGGAGCTGATTCAGACATTCATTCCTAAATAATTTATAAGATCCTATCCCTCGTCACCATTTAATGGTGGTTTTTTTCTCAAAATCCTCCCAGAAATCCGCCTCGGCCTTCTGCCAGTATTCTCCCCACCGGGCTCCAGGTAAATACTCATATTTGAAAATATCTTCTAGGAAGGGAACAATTTCTCCCAGCTTTTCCTTGGGAAGGTAGGCCCGCGCTTTCATTTCGAAAGACCGTTTTAACGCCTCAGGGGTGAGGGCGTGGGCCGTCAGCATGGCCACACGAAAATTTTTCCTGACAGCCAAGTCCAATAGGTCAAAGCCACGAACCCCCATGATGTCAAGAATGATCACATCATAGGTTTGGGACTCTAGCTTCTTGGCCGCTTCCTCATAGGTGGCTGCTTTTTCGAATTTACACTTCGGGGCGGCCCCCAGAATCTCCTCTTCCAGAACTGACAGGATATCTGGTTCATCATCTACAGCCAGAACCGTCTTGCCGTTTAGAATTGATTCCGCCAATGACCATCCCCCCTTTAGCTGCTAGATTTTTAACCCCTCTGCTTTTCTATCAAACCATAAAGATATTATTTGTCAACTGCAAAAATAGAATTGTGAAAATTATCTTTTTCATTCGGCAGGTTACTCGTTGAAGTTTCGTTCAGGGCATCGTTGTATTAACGTTCCATAATATCCTCTTCCTCTGGTCATTCCTTTGCCTTACTGTATTTTTCCCGTAGCTTTGGCTTTTCTACTTTGCCAGTAGGGCCCCGGGGCACCTGGGCAAAAATAATGCGACGGGGACGCTTATAACGAGATAAGTTATGGTTACAGAATTGCGTAATTTCTTCATCAGTCAAAACTTCGCCGGGCTTGGGCTCGATGATAGCCGTAACGACTTCACCTAGCCTCTTATCTGGTGTCCCAATCACGGCTACATCATGAACTTTAGGATGCTTTTGAATGATCTCTTCTACCTC
>SMTZ1_10032977_pt1 | contig 10982 bp, 10 predicted proteins | sample DeeMarSWOR136_30_FD_25667 | JGI IMG/M metagenome (IMG submission 25667)
CCCTATGCTATCTCCGCTGTGGAAGGGAGCCACCTCCGAGAAGTACCTCTACGCCTCCACATGGTCCGAGAGGCACGCCGCGTACGCAGCCGGACTGGGCACCTTCGGCCTCAGCGACGGCCTCATAACGCCCCGAGGGAAGGCCATGAGGACAGGCAGCGTCGTGGCGAACATTAAGATCGATTCCACGCCTAGGCCCTACACAGACCATCACGCCTACTGCCTCTTCTTTGCTGACGGCGGCTGCCGCAGATGCATGGAACGGTGCCCCATAGGAGCCATAACAGAGAATGGACACGACAAGAGGGCTTGCCGCCTCTACGTCGATGGACACGACAAGAGGGCTTGCCGCCTCTACGTCGACATGACGCGTGAGTACGTGCGCCGCCACTACGGGTTCGACGGCTACGGATGTGGCTTTTGTCAGACAGACGTGCCATGCGAGTCAGGCATACCAAAACAGCTTATACCAGAAAAATAGAGAAAAAAGTGGTTTTACTCGGTTCTTGTGGTCATTGAGCCGTCTTGGTCGACGGAGCCCATCCACTCGAAGACCGGCTCGGCGTCCACAGTGAGCTCCACAGAGTAGGTTGGCTTCCAGACGACGGGGAAGCTGACGTTGACAGTCCAGCTTCCAGAGATATACTGGAGTTTACTAAAACCCAGCAGCCCCTCCGGTGTCAGGTTCTCCATCTCCCAGACGCTGGGCTCATCGTCAGCAAGCTCAGGGTAGTTGGCCGTAACGTACTCCACCGCGATGTCCCTGGCCTGTTCTGGGCCCAGTATCTCCGTATCAGTAGCCGTCAGGCTCGTGGATAGCTCTGTCACCGTCGAGCTCTGGTCGACTGTGCCGTTCCAGTTGAAGGCTGGCTCCCCGCCGTAATCGATCTCCACCTCGTACACTGGACGCGCCACGACGGCGTAGCCCACGTACACATTCCAGTCTCCCGCCACATATATCCGCTTGGTGTACCCGATGAGGGTGGGCTGTCCACCTTCAGCTATCTCGGCCCACTCCGTGGGCGCCACAATGTCTGAAAGTTCCTCGTATCGCTCGATGACGTAGGAGACTGTTATATCCCTCGCCATATCGGGTGGGAGAAGCTCGGAGACGACTTTCTCAGTCTGGTTCAACTCGTCCCACTTGCCGTCGATGACGGCGCTCAGCACCCGGTCGTCGCTGATGTTTATCCTCATCACGTGACGAGTGATGACCTGGGCGAGCACCTGTCCTGTCCGGTCTCCGTACCCCGCGTGGCTGCACTCGAACGCGATGGTGATGAAGTACTGGACGGGATAGCTCTCAGCCGCTACTACATCTATGATCTCTATCGAGCCGAGGACACCGTCGTAGCTGAAGGTCGGCGAGCTCTCAATGAACTCTATCGCCAACTCCTCCGCCTCTGTGGGCGTCGTGTCGTCGTGTATCGGCGTTGTGTGTCGCAGCTCGTCCCAGACGTCGTCGATCACAGCCTCCACGACGGAGCCATCCTCTACGATGACGGTGATCATGTGGTCGGTGACGACTGCAGCCACCATCTGGCTGGATCTGTCGCCGTAGCCCGCGTGGGCGCATGTGAACTCGATGACTACCGTCCAGACGGCGTCTGGGGTCTGAGTCTTGTAAGAGTCCAGGACCCGGATGGAGCCCTCCACTCCGTCCCAGCTATACGTCGGCGCCTCCGACAGGAACTTGGTCGCAGTCTTCACCGCCGCTTGTTCCGTGAAAAACGGCGTGGTCTGCCAGGCGTAGATCGATAGGGCTGGAAGAGCCCCGATTACTAGGATCGCGATTAACCATGTCTTAGTTGTGTTCATCTTGGTTCACAATCCCCTGATGAACGGCGTCTAGTATAATGCTACCGTTTAGAACAAGTGTTTCAACGCGTAGAACACCGGGGAAACACATAAACCGGTTCCCCCCTCCATTCAAGCAAAGGATGATCAAGCAAAGGATGAGACAGGATTGACCCGCGCACTTTTCGTAGGTAGGTTCCAGCCCTTCCACTATGGGCACCTCCACGCCATAGAGAAGATACTGGAGGAGAGCGACGAGCTGGTGCTCGTTGTGGGCAGCGCCCAGATGAGCCACGAGCACGACAACCCCTTCACAGCGGGGGAGCGCATCGAGATGATCCGCGCCGCCCTCGACGCCGCAGATATACCCACTGAGCGGTACATCATCATACCCATATCGGACGCTCCCGCCCACAGGGTCTGGGTGAGTGCCGTGGAGAGCCAGACGCCGCGGTTCGACATCGTCTACAGCAACCAGCCCCTGACTAGGCGGCTGCTCATAGAGGCCGGGTACGAGGTCAGGCACATACCCATGTTCCAGCGTGGCAAGTACGAGGCATCGGAGATTAGGCGGAGGATACTGGAGGAGGAGGGCTGGAACGACCTGGTGCCCCCAGAGGTGCACAGGATAGTTCAGGAGATAGACGGCGAGAATAGGATAAGAGACCTCGCCAAGACGGACTCTGTTTACATTGGGAGGCGCTAGACTTGCCGGAGTACCTCAGACTGAGCCCGGGGCTGCAGGGACGGTTCCCCGGACTAGCCGCCCAGATAGTCAGGTTCAGCGGCGTGACCGTCGCCAGGGAGAGCCACGAGCTGGAGCAGTACAAGAGAGAGGTAGCCGACAGGATAAGGGAGCGGTGGGACATCGAGGAGCTGAGGGAACACCCAACGTTTAGGGCGTACAGAGACTTCTTCTGGAGGCTGGGCATAGACCCAACCAAGATCAGACCCGCCGCAGAGGCCCTCATAAGGCGTGTACTCAGGGGCAATCCAATCCCCAAGATAAACACCTGGGTAGACGCCTACAACCTCGTCTCCATGGAGTCGGCGATCCCAGTCGCCAGCTTCGACACCAGCCTCCTCGGGAGACAGCTGCTCATGAGGGAGGCTGCGGAGGGTGAAGAGTTCCTCGGGATAGGAATGAAGAAGCCCGTCGTCTTGGGCGGGGGGGAGGCGGTGATTGAGGACGGCGAACGCCTTGCAGCCATCTACCCGTACAGGGATGCCGACTACAGCAAGGTGACCATGAAGACGGGAAACGTACTCATGCTCATGTGCGGCGCCCCGGGAATAACCCTGGAGGAGCTCGAGGAGGGCGCTGCCCTGGCCAGGAGGGTTCTCCCCCGGTTCTGCGGCGGAGCCACCACACAGTAGTACGCCATGATAACCGTAGACGGCTCCATGATGGAGGGAGGCGGGCAGCTGCTCCGCATGGCAACCGCCTACAGCGCCATCCTGAGCAGCAGCGGAGCTAACGAAGGCTGAGCTACGTGGTGCAGAGCTGGGCTCAACAGATATAACTTTCAAGCCGAAGAACATCCGAGGTGGCAGATACCACTTCGACATAGGGACAGCCGGCAGCGTGACCCTGCTTCTCCAGTGTCTCGCCCCCATCGCGGCGTACGCCGACAGACGGGTGGAGCTACACATCACAGGGGGAACAGCGGTACGGTGGTCTCCGCCAACGCCCTTCCTCGAGAACATAGTGTGGCGGGCCTTCGAAGCCATGGGGCTCAGGTGCAGCCTGGAGGTGATGCGTCACGGGTTCTACCCGAAGGGAGGAGGAATAGTGACGGCGTCTGTGGAGCCCACGGAGACTTTAGAGCCGTTCCTACCCAAGCATGAGCCCGTCAATGTGGTCTACGGCGTCTCTCTCTGCGGTCGGTTACCGAGACACGTCGCCGAGCGTCAGGCAGCGTCAGCCACCGAGACCATGGAAGTGTCGGGACTCGAATCCAGGATATCAGTCTCCCATCTGGACAGCGCCGAGGCACCCTACTCGCCTGGGAGCATCATCTGCCTCTGGGCAGATCACATGTTTCTCGGGTCCGATTCTCTTGGTGAACGCGGGAAATCGGCCGAGAAGGTGGGGCACGAGGCCGCCGCCATCCTTGTGGAACAGATCAGGACGGGAGCAGCGGTGGACCTCCACACGTCGGACCACATGATACTTCCCTGCTCCCTGGCTGGGGGAGAGTCAAGATTCTCCACGAGCAGATTAACGCTCCACACACTCACCGCCGTGGAGCTGGCCAAGATGTTCACGGGCACCGAGTTCAGGGTCTCGGGTCGAATGGACCAGCCAGCTACGATAAGCTGTGTCGGGGCGGGGCACACTCAGAGTTAGTAGCGCTTATCCATGACCTTTACACCATTGATATGACTGGGGAGCTATGATTATACTCCGCTACGAGAGGGGCAGGGTCAAGGTGGACGGCGGCCAGATACACCTAGGCACCGTGGAGCCGTCCGACGACTACCCCGGCTATATGTACCCCCAGATCATGAGACATCTGGAGATTTCTGGGACGGAGTTCAGGGACGAGGCGATGAAGGCCCCGGCACCGCCGCCCATGCGAGCCGACATAGATCTGAGGGACTATCAGTCCGAGGCCCTATCCGAGTGGAGCCGGAGCGGGCACAGGGGCGTCGTCGTGCTCCCCACGGGTGCAGGGAAGACTTTCATCGCCGTGAAGGCGATCGAGGCCTTACAGGTCTCAGCCCTGATCACGGTGCCCACCATTGTGCTCGTGAAGCAGTGGCGTGAGGTACTAGAGGACTCCCTCGGGGTCACGGTAGGCGCCCTCGGTGGCGGCGAGCAGGACATAAAGCCGATAACAGTGTCCACATACGACTCGGCGAGCCTCAGGGCGGGACGCCTCGGGAACAGGTTCCGGCTGCTTGTCTTCGACGAGGTCCACCACCTGGCAGCCCCCACCTACAGAAGGATAGCAACCCGGTACTTGGCGCCGTACAGGCTCGGGTTGACGGCCACCCTGCAGGGGGACGAGGCCACCCAGGAGCTGTACGGGGAGCTCGTGGGGCCGACGGTCTACCGCCTCGGCGTGGACAGCCTCGCAGGGAGCCACCTGTCAGACTACACGGTGAAGACGGTGAAGCTGCCCCTCACCCCCGAGGAGAGAGCCGAGTACGACAGGCAATACGAGATCTACAAGGGCTTCCTCAGGCGGCGGAGCATCAGGATCAGGGACGCCCAGGACTACCTGAGGCTGGTGCGGCGTAGCGGCAGAGACCCCGAGGCCAGGAGAGCGGTGCAGGCGCGGGGAAGGGCCATGGACACCGCTCTGAACGGCGGCAACAAGATCGCGTACCTGAAGAGCCTCCTCAAGGCGAACCCCGGCGAGAAGACCCTGATATTCACGAGCCACAACAAGCTCGTCTACAGGCTCAGCAAGGAGCTCCTCATCCCCGCGATTACCCACCAGACGCCAAGGGATGAGCGGGAGGAGATACTGGGCGGCTTCAGGGACGGGACATATAGGCGGATAGTGACGAGCAGGGTCCTGGACGAGGGAGTGGACGTGCCGGACGCCAGCATGGCGGTCATCATCAGCGGATCGGGCAGCAACAGGCAGTTCATTCAGCGCCTCGGCCGCATACTACGCAAGACGCCAGGCAAGGAGGCTGTGCTCTATGAGCTAGTCTCCGAGGGGACGGCTGAGACTTATCTCAGCGCAAGGAGGAGACGGAGGCATTGATGCTTCCCACCGAGCACATAAGGGTTTACAGGCGGAAAGGCGTCATAAGGCCCATCTTCCTCGGCGACGACGTCAGTCTATCGAAGACGCTCATAGCGACCTACAGGAACCACTTAGGTGAGAAACGGGGAACCCTGTCCGAGGCCCTGTCTGACTGCGAGCAGCTGGGATACGACTACCGGCTCGTGAGGGGGCTATCCTCCGTGCTGGAGGCCAGATGCGTGTTCGCGTCTATAGCGGCGGTGCCTCCTCTGAAGGCCCGTGTGATGGTTTTCAGGGAGGCCGCTGGAAGGGTCGTGACCACTGAGAGGGAAAGGATGGCCGTGCTCGCCGCAGTGTCCAAGAAACTGGGCGTCTCCGTACAGGAGGTGGACACGAGCCTGTACGGCGATCTGGAGGATGAGCAGGTCTTGTCCGAGTTCAGCGAGCCCGAGCCGGGGGAGCTTAACCTCTTCTACAACTACGCGAACACCGTCGCCCTACTGGCGTACTCCAGGGGCATCCACGCAGAGGCAGATGGGCCTGATGAGTACCTACAGCGGCTGGCGGAGAGAATAGGGGACACAGAGTTCTACAGCCCCAAAAAAGGCTCATCCATGTCCATAAAACTAAAGCCCACCAACAGGCTCTCACAGAGAGGGTTAAGGATCGACGAGTTTGTCGCCCGGCTGCTCAACGCCGTGTCCTGGTCTATGACCGCATCCATCGTGTACCCTACTAGGAGAAAGGACGCCGCAGTTATGGAGCTTAACAGCGTACAGCATGGCGGCCTCCTCAAGAAAGACCCCTATATGGAGGAACTCGTCATAGACATACCCTCCAGGGAGCCTATTAAGCCCACCCACGGCGAGCTAATAATAGTTGAGCAACTGGCCCACCGGATGGGAGTCACGGAGAAGCAGCTGCTCAGGGAGATAAGGGAGGAGGGACACGAGTACCGGGACCTGGGAGGCGTCCTCGTGACACCTCGCAAACTAAAAGAGATAAGCAGCGCCCTCAACGACGTGGAGACCCTCGGAGAGGCCAAAGCCGCGCTCCGCGGGAAAGGGATAAGTAGCGTCATGCCCGTGCTGGAGGCCCTAGGATACCAGGTGGAGCCGAGGCGGCCCAGGGACGAGAGCCGAGTCTACAAGCTATAAAGCAACGTATATATCGAGCCTGTCGTACAGAGAAATGGAAAGTGAATCAGAGATGGGTTACCAGCAGATACAGGGAGCGACTACGGTAGGACTAGTGTGCAGCGACGGGGTCGTGCTAGCCAGCGAGAAGCGCGTAAGCTGGGGGCGGCTAGTGAGCAGCAGGCACGGGAAGAAGGTCTTCAAGCTCACGGACAACATCGGCCTAGCCTTCGCGGGCCTCATGAGTGACATGCAGGCCCTGGTGAGGGAGGCGTCGGCGTACGCTAACTTATTCAGGCTTGAGAAGGGTAGGTCCATCTCCACGAAGAGCATGAGCAAGCTCATAAGCAACATGCTATTCAACAGGCGGATGATGCCCCTGCTCATGGAGACCGTGGTGGGAGGCGTAGACGAGGACGGGCCGAGCCTCTTCAGCATGGACCTCGTGGGCAGCCTGATCCCGGACGACTTCATCTCAGCCGGCTCCGGCGCCCCCATAGCCATGGGCGTCCTCGAGGCCGAGTACAGCAAGGACATAGACTGTGAGGCTGGAGCGGAGCTCGTGACCAGAGCTATAAAGGCCGCGGTTGCCCGTGACGCCGTGAGCGGCGACGGCATCGACATACTTATAATCAGGGCCGGAGGCGCGGAGGAGCGGTCCATCAGCCTCAGAGGATAGCCAGTATATACATTGACACCTCACGTCTGTTGGTCTCGTATAGCTAAGGAACAGAGTGTAAGGTAAAGGAATGCAGCCATAAAGATCGCCTGTATTATCGACTCCGCGTGTGAGCCACTGCTTGACTAGATGAGCTTCTCAGGGGTACTGCCCCGACTACGGTGAAAAGTTCCTGGGCCTCAGAGACGAGAACAGGAAGGATAAGAGCATCTTCTATTAGACGGCGGTTTAGTGTATCGATCCATTATTCTAGGATGTATTCTCTAACGTGCTACGTTATTGGCTAAAACCTTTTTATCGTGGGCACCGGTTTCTCTGTGGTTGGGGCTGGTAGTTCAGGGGTATGAATGCCTGGTTCGCAACCAGGAGGTCGGGGGTTCAAATCCCCCCCAGTCCACCTAGCGTCAAACAGGGCACACGTGTTCAATGAGTGAGCTTGCGATCAACGGTGCGCACAGGAGTTTAACGTATTGGATAAGTGGCGTCAAAAGAACCTCGAAAAAAAATAGATATAGTTGCGCTCCGTAGCTGCCACAGGTTTGTTGCCTCATTCTGAGATGCCTCGACGGGCGTTACCTGTTGGCTGAAACTCGGCAACAAGCTTGGAATGCTATGAAGGCCCGAGGGGAATGAAACCAATAACCGGGCCTATACCAGGTCTCACATCCACCCGGCGAACTGGAGCAGCGTCTTGAACGTCCTGACGGCGCGGCCCGCCTGCCCTTCATCAAACTTTCTGTCCACGAATGCCTGCTGCAGATTGGCATCAGACTGGTTGGACATGTCAGGATACCTCTCGAACATGAAAGAGTACCTCTCCCTGAGGACCTTCGCCATCACGCTGGTCGATTTCGACTTGTCCTGAAAGGCCACCCAGTTCTGGTTGGGTTTCCTGCCGGCGTCCACAAAGTCGAGCAGCTCCAGTATATCGAGGAACTGGGCGTCCCGCCTGTCCTTGAAGTTATTGGCTTTCAGCCAGTCCACGGACACCGCCCCGGCCGGTATGGGCTTGTCTCTCACCACCTCTATGAATTTTCTAAGCCTGCCCGCGTTGTCTACGCTGTATCTCATACCCTACCTACCTTGTGGTTTAACTTAAACTTACGGGGCTACCCGATAACGTCGAGTGTTTCGATGAGCGGCTCTGGGTTGGAGCCGATCCTTGATGGAGACGACTCCTGATCCCTTTTTTCTCGTCTAGGGCTGGCCCATTCCAAGTTCAGGCTCTAAAAGGTTTACACCCAACGTAGGGTTGACTAAAGCAGTTGAAGCCTCGTGCTCATTTCTTCTTGTGGTATCCGGCGGGAAGAGAAACGTTTTTCCTCATCTTGGCCTGTTGTTTCTTTTCTCTCTGCTGCTGCTTGTGTTTCATTAAGTTTTCTTTCTTCTCTTTCTTGCTCTTTGGCACGCTTATAACCTCGTGACACACTCTGGAAGCGCAGTGGGATTAAAAGGTTCTGCATGCAAGCCGCGCTTGAGGCTTTACGCGTCTTGGGTCCCGCCTTTGCCGAGCCGTTGAAGGTGATGTTGGCGCCGTGTCGGAGGCAGAGGGTGTGTGGTGCGGCTTTGGTATAGTCTTCGAGCAGCGCCGGCGTGAACCAGATATACATGCTAGTTGGCGTTGTCATGGTGTTTGTGGGTTCTTTAGGGAGATGACGGCGGCTGTATTAAAATTTCCTCGCCAATCTTGAACTGCTGTGGCTGCAGATCACGCTCAACCTTTTCTCTGCCCTACAAGCATGATTATCTCTTCCACGACTCTATCAACGGCGGCTTCCACTCGTGGAGTGCATGAGACGCCGAAATTCAAGGTGTCCTCAGCCTCGATGCCTATGAGAATCTGCTCCGGGGGCATCTCCTCATGCATCAGCCTCCTCCCGAGTTCAAGCGTGGTCACCAGATCCACGCCGTGGCTCGATGAGATCCTGGGCGGCTCCTCACCGTCAGCGACGTTCACGCGGTAGATCGTCCCCGGCTTGGCGCCTGTCCTGATGGAGTCCACTATGATCACTCTATCGTAGCCCTTCATAGCCTCAAGGATCTCGACGCCCCCCATGGCGGCGTCGACGGCGTCGATCTGGGGGGCCAGCTCCTTCAGCCTGTTGACGACGTGGACCCCGGCCCCGTCGTCGCATCTGAGGAGGTTGCCCACGCCGATGACGAGGGTCCCCAAGGCGTATCAGCCCCTTTGAATCGTCTCGATGAGCCGTTTCCTGTCATCGTAGACGTTGACCTTCAGGGGAGCTTGGCCTGGGAGGGTGTGGGTGCTGCACCCGAAGCAGGGGTCGTAGGCCCTGAAGGCCATCTCCACCATGTTCAGGAGGCCTTGGTCGATGTTGCCGCCTCTGATGAGGCCCTTGGCTGCGTCCCTGATGCTCATGCAGATGTCGGCGTAGTTGTTTGTGGTCGCCACTATGAGGTTAGCCTTCTTCACCATCCCCTCATTGTCCAGCTTGTAGTGGTGGATGAGGGTGCCCCTCGCCGCCTCCACGACCCCGACGCCCTCCCCGGGTTCCCCAACCGGGTTCCGGAGGTCGGTGCCTGTGATGCCGGGATCAGTGGCCAGCTCCAGCGTATGCTCGGCGGCGTACAGCAGCTCCACGAGGCGCGCCCAATGGAACGCCAGCGTGGACTGGACGGGTCGGCCGCCCAGCGTCTTAAACATGCGCCTGTACTCCTCGTCTGCTTGAGGAGTCGCCATGCCGTCGGCGGCGTTGAGCCTTCCGAGGGGGCCTACACGGTAAACGCCGCTGTCCGGGCCGTCTGTGAATCCGTTCCAACCCACCTCCTTGAGGTAGGTGAACTTGCTGTAGGTCCACGGCTCCACGTGCTCGCAGACGTGATCCAGATAATCCTGCTCGCCGAACTTGACGTACTCCTTACCCTGCTGGTCGGTTACCCTAACGTCGCCGCCGTAGAAGTTGACGCGGTTGTTCTCGTCCACCATGCCCATGTTATACGTGTTCAGCTGGTAGGGGTCGCTGAGGATGAGATCCACGTAGTCCTGGTTGGACAGCACCACGTCGTCGAAGATGCCCAGGGTGAACTTGGCGAACTCCACGCTGCTCCTCGCCATGTCCTCGATGCTCTGCCTCTCCTCTTCGTTTAGGCCCTTGCTTATGCCTCCTGGGACGCCGCAGGTGGGGTGAGTGGCCTTGCCTCCCAGGATCTCCGTGATCCTCTGTCCGTAGGCGCGGTGCTTGATGACCTCCCTGCCCACGTCGAGGCCCACCTTCTTGAGGACGCCGAAGATGTTCCTTTCCGAGGGCGGAGCGTCCGGGCCCACCACGAAGTCCGGGGCCCCGAGGAAGTAGAAGTGGAGGGTGTGGTCGTAGACGAAGTACCCGCTGTACATGAGCTCACGGAGCTTTCTAGCGGTCTCCGTGGGCTCGACGCCGTAGGCGGCGTCGAGGGCCTTGGCGGCGGCGAAGTGATGAGCAACCGGGCACACGCCACAGATGCGGGGCGTTATTATGGGCATGTCCTCCGCCTTCCGGCCCTCACAGAACCGCTCGAAGCCTCTCAGCTCAGGTATTTGGAGGTAGGCGTTCTCGACGTTGCCCTCCTCGTTTAGGAATATCTCGATCTTCCCGTGGCCCTCAAGCCTGGTGATGGGGTCTATGGTAATGGTCTTCATCGCTTCACCCTTCTGTTGATTATGCTGCC
>SMTZ1_10013890_pt1 | contig 10980 bp, 8 predicted proteins | sample DeeMarSWOR136_30_FD_25667 | JGI IMG/M metagenome (IMG submission 25667)
CCGGGGCAAGTTCCACCCAGATTCGGTGACGACTCTGTCCACCGCCTCGCCCGGCACTCCTATAGAGACGGCGTATCTCCTGATCGACTCGGCCTTCCTAGGGACGTAGGTGATGGACCAGCTCCGGGCATGGTGAGCGCCCCGCGGATCCACCAACTGGCCGAAGTTCTCCAGAAACAGGTAGGGCTCGTTGTCATCGGCTGTCCTCGACCCCCTGAGATCCATCGTCGGTGCCAGGCCCTTGACATGCACGGCGTATTTCTCGGCACCTCCCCCGATCTCCTTGCTGGCTCCTCTTACTCCCCGCGCCAGAATAGCGCCTATCCCATCACGGCGCGCTATCTTCTCGACCAGGGCCAGGATGGTCTCAACATTCCAGTCCATCTCCAGGCCATCAGCATCCTCTCTGGAGATGATACCCTTCCGGTGGAGCTCGATGGCAAACGATATGACCCTCAGGGTCTCGAAGGCATCTATGCCGTACTTGCTGGCGAGGTATGCAGGCTTGACAGCCTCTTTCCACCCTCCAGCGCCGCAGTCGATGAACAGCATCGGCGTACCCCACGGGTTCGATATCTTGAAATCCGGCACCGGATACCTGCCCCCGGCCACCCCTATCACCCCCTTGCACCCGCAGGGGCATCCGAAGCAGGCATAGTAGCTCTTCCATATCTCCCCGGCGAACTCTTTCTGAGTGAACACCTCCGTGCCGACCTCAGGAGCCCCTTCCCCGTAGTTCCTCTTGCCATAGATCCCCCTCTGATAGAAGGGCTTCATATAGGCATCAATGATCTTCCCTTCGTTCCTCCACAGATCGATGAGTGGATACTCCGCTATCCTGCGGCGCATTTCCTCAGCGAGCTGGCGGAACTCCCGTCTCCGGTGGACCTTTGTCCCCTTCGTTCCCCTCACTGCTATCCCTTTGAGCTTCTTGGAACCGGCCACCGCCCCCAGCCCGGCCCTTCCCAACATGCCGTTCTTGTTCTCGGTGACGCAGGCGAAGCTCACCAGGTTCTCCCCGCCGGGCCCTATGCAGCTCGTCCAGTACTCGTGACCCAGCTTGGCCCGTATCGCATCCGACGCTTCAAATACGTCCATCCCCCACATGTCGCTGGCATCCTCAATTCGAACGTCGTCGTTGTCTATCACCAGGCAGACGGGCCTCCTCGCCCGGCCGCTTATCACCAGGTGGTCGTAGCCAGCGTACTTCAACATCGGGCCGATCGAGTTCCCGCTATTCGACTCCATCAGAAGCCCGGTGAGCGGCGACTTGCTCACCATGCCCGCCCTGGGAAACCCCGGCATGAAGGTGCCGGTGAAGGGGCTCACGCCGTAGACCAGGACGTTCTGCGGCGATAGAGGGTCAACCCCGGGAGCTATCAGGTCGTAGGCCAGCTTGCTGCTGACGCCCTGTCCTCCAGGGAATTTCCTGGCGACTTCGATGTCGAGGTCTTCCTTTCTGAAGGTGTTCCCGGTCAGATCCACGTACAGCACTTTGCCGGCGTACCCGTAGTAGCTCATGAGTTGGCCTCCTCCAGTTCCAGTGCTCCGTAGTTGCAGTACTTCACGCAGGTGCCACAGTTCGTGCATTCGTCCGTGAAGCTGATGCTCCGGTCCATGTCGCCCGACCAGTTGATCTTGATATACGCCTTCAGCGGATTGAATGCGCCGGCGAACAGGAACGAGCATGCCAGTTGACACGCCGAGCACCCGGAGCAGTTCTCTGGATGGGCGACGATCTTGTTCCTTCTGTTCAATCTCTCCTCCTGTGGCAAGCCCCCTTGGCCAGACTCCCCACACTCCCCAGGCACTGATTGGAGCCTCAGTAATCGGCGCCAACAATAATAGCATATCAGCGGTGCACCAATGCTGGAAGCCCCGCAGGGATGAACCCCTGGGCCGGCGGATGCCAGGCCGCTAGCTGGACAGATCGCTCCGGCGGATCAACCCCGCGCGCCGGAGTGATATTTGCTAGAATGGCTCCAGGATGTTCCTGCTTCACCTGGGGGTATTGCTGCTCTCAGCGGCGACGCTGCTCTACGAGATCACCCTCACCAGGGTATTCTCGGTGGCCCAGTGGTACCATTTCGCCTTCATGGTGGTCAGTCTGGGGATGCTGGGTTTCGGCGCCAGCGGCTCATTTCTCTCCCTCTTTCCCCGTCTGTTGCAGAAAGACCTGACCCGTTCCCTGTCCCTTTGCGCTCTGCTGTTCTCATTGGGCTGCGTCGCCAGCTACCTGGTGGTCAATACTCTGCCCTTCGACTCCTACCGCGTCGCCTGGGACAGCCGTCAGTTGCTCTACCTGGTCATCTACTACCTCTCCCTAGCTGTGCCCTTCTTCTTCACCGGCTTGGCCCTGGGAGCAGCGCTGTCCGGGATGCCGTCGCGGGCAGCGAAGATCTACGCGGCCAACATGGTGGGGTCAGGGCTCGGCTGCCTCCTGGTGCTGGCTGGCCCGCCCCTGTTCGGAGGAGGTGGCACCGTGGCCCTAGCCGCGTTGCTGGGGCTGGCAGCAGTCATGGCCTTCGCCGCGCCCCTCGGGAAGCTGATTCCTGGGCTGGCTCTAGGTGCGGTGGTGGGGATCGTCGTCCTGCTACTCGCCCGGCCAGCACTGCTGGACATCAGGATGTCCCCCTACAAGAGCCTAAGCCAGGTGCTGCTTCACCCCGAAGCGCACACCCTCTCCACAGAGTGGAATGCCTTCTCGCGGGTGGACGTGGTGGAGAGCAGCAGCATCCACATAGCCCCCGGTCTCAGCTTCAGCTATGACCAGGGCCTCCCATCTCAGTTGGGCCTGGCCGTAGATGGGGCCAATCTGAGCCCAATCACCCAGATTGAGCCAGATCAGGCCGCACTCACTGACTACCTGCCGGGGGCTCTGGCCTACCAGCTGACGCCAAGCCCCAGAGCCCTGATCATTGAGCCCGGGGGCGGCCTGGATATCCTGGCGGCCCTTTATCACCAAAGCTCTTCGGTCACAGCGGTGGTCTCCAACCCGCTCGTAGTCCAGGCTATTAAGGGTTTCGGCCCCGAAGGCCTTCTCTCCGGCGAACCCGCGGTAGAGCTGGCCGTCGAGGGCCCTCGGAGCTACCTCAGGGCTTCGGAGGAGCAGTTCGACCTGATCCACCTGTCACTGACCGACAGCTTTCAGGTGGTGGCCGCCGGGAGCTACAGCCTGTCGGAGAGCTACCTCTACACGGTGGAGGCCTTTGAGGACTGCTACCGACGCCTGGCTCCCGGAGGCGTACTGTGCGCTACCCGCTGGGTCCAGACGCCGCCCAGCGAGGGAATCCGGCTGATGTCGCTGGTGACCGCCGCCCTGGAGGGAGCCAGTGTCACTTGCCCAGAACAGCAAGTAGCCGCCATACGCAGCTTTCAGACCATCACCGTGCTGGTCAAGAAGGAGCCCCTTGCCACCGTGGACATCGCCGTCATCAGGGATTTCTGTGACCAACGGGGATTGGATGTGATCTACTTCCCGGGAATAAGCGCCGCCGACCTCAACCGCTACAACGTGCTACCCCAGGAGGTCTATTATCAGGCTTTCACCAGCATCCTGTCGCCGTCAGACAGGCAAGCTTTTCTGGATGGCTACTCCTACGACGTGTCTCCCCCGACTGACGACAGGCCGTTCTTCTTCCATTTCTTCAGGTGGAGTCAGGCTCCCCGCGTGTGGCGCAGTCTGGGAAAGTCCTGGCAGCCTTTCGGGGGAGCCGGCTACCTTGTCGTGTCGGCGCTGCTGCTGGCGGCGGTGCTGGCCTCAGCAGCATTTATCCTGTTTCCTATTCGGTGGCGACCCCGCAGGAGAAGGGAAGATACAATTGGCCCTGCGGGGCTGCGCCGACAGCTCTTCCTCTATTTCTCGGCGCTGGGGCTGGGCTTCATGTTCATCGAAGTGCCCTTGCTGCAGAAGTTCATCCTTTTCTTGGACAAGCCGGCCTATGCCTTCGCCATAGTGCTGTTCACCATATTCGTCTGCTCCGGCCTGGGCAGCCTCCTCTCTGCCAGGCTACTGAGGCTGCTGCCCCAGCTCATGCTCGGCCTCGCCCTGCTTACGGTACTCTATCTCTTCCTTCTCCCTCATCTCTTCCAGGCATTGCTGGGCCAGTCCCTGGCTCTCAGGCTGTTCATCACCGTGCTGGCCCTGGCACCCCTCAGCATTCTCATGGGCATTCCCTTTCCTTCGGGAGTAAGGCTCGTGGGGCTGCTGTCTCCCAGCCTGGTGCCCTGGGCCTGGGCAGTGAATGGTTGCCTGTCGGTGGTCAGCTCCATCCTTTCGCTGATGATAGCCCTGTGGCTGGGATTCTCGTGGGCGCTGGCGGCGGCCGCCGCCGCCTACCTGATGGGGGCAGGAGTAGCCCGCGGCTGGATGGGGAGGGCAGAAGGGGTGGTGCTGCGGGGCGACGGCCCTACTGGTGCTCGCCCAGCATAGGCACGAAGATCACTCCACCCAGGTTGGTGGACCGGAACTGCTCACCGCTTCTCTCAATGAGCCACAGCGTCTGATAACACCCGGGGGGACCTACCGGGATGACCAGCCTGCCTCCGTCCTTGAGCTGCTGCGTCAGGGGTTGCGGTACGTGGTCAGGAGCACAGGTGACGATAATGGCATCAAAAGGAGCCTGCTCCGGCCAGCCGTAGTAGCCGTCGCCGAGCCTGATGTGAACCCGGTAGCCCAGCTCCTCCAGGGTGCTTGCTGCCTGCTTCTGCAGGGGCTCGACTATTTCCACGGTATAGACCTGGTCGGTCATCTCGGCCAGAATGGCTGCCTGATATCCAGAGCCGGTGCCAACCTCCAGCACCTTCTCTCCGGCCTCAAGCTCCAGGGACCGGGTCATCATGGCCACGATGTACGGCTGCGAGATGGTCTGCCCGTAGCCGATGGACAGAGGGTGGTCTTCGTAGGCCTGGCTCAGGTATTCCTGTGGCACAAATCGGTGACGCGGCACCCGTGCCAGGGCGGAGAGCACTTCCAGGTCGCTGATACCCCGGCCCTCAATCTGCTCCTCCACCATCTTCTGTCTGGCCTCAGCGAAGGCCTCTGCCGCTGAAGTCTCCTCGACGTTCGGTGGAACGCATGAGGAGAGTGTCAGCGGCAGCAAGGCAACGATAACCAGCAACCCTCGCACAGCGACTTCCTACCTCTCAGGCCTCTCTGGGGCGCTAGCCCAGGCTGGCAAAAGCCTCGTAGCCGTTCCCCGGCATGAACAGCCAGGTCATCCCGCTATAGACAAGCCCCAGTAACACGATGCTCCCTATCACCGCCGATGCGATCGCTGCGCCTCTCTTGTCAGGCCCGCCACGGCTTGCCGTCACCATGCCGCCGTATACGGCCAGGATCGAGAACAGCACTCCCACAAACCAGATGTACTCCGGCAGCCACCAGATGATATCAGTCCAGAACGTTGCCACCAGGTGTCCTATAAAGGCAAGCGCCGCGACTACGGCATAGGCCACGTGGAACTTCATTTTCCACCTCCCGTCTCTCTGGAAGCATACCACATGTCAACCCCCGGTGACATAACAGCCGTACGGTTATCCTCTCCCGCCGATCCCTGTCAACTCAACCACCTCAGGATTACTCTCGCCCCCGAAGACCCCTCCGACCGAGTTCTCGATTCACAATCTGTTCACCCCTACGACCAGAAAGTTGACAAGTCCAACCCCCCATGCTAGACTAATAATCACCCCAAGTGACCAAACCGAGGGGCTGCAAGCTGGCTGGGTAGGTAGAAGCTGAAGAGGTGTCGGGTCCCCAAGATCCGGCGCAAGGTAAGCAGAAGCTAAGCGGCGGGTTAGCTGACCCCGACAGAGAGGCCATTTGGGGTCTTGTTTTGTAGGACAAACACTTGCAGCCTCCAGAGCCAGAGTCCTACCACACAACCACCAAAATCCCGATACCCGCGGTGTCATTCATGACCTACTCTATCCTGGCTGGAAGTTCCTGCCACGTAGGCGGCGCAGGCCGAAGAAGAAGGGCGACGAACCCCCGCAAATGTAGAGCTGTGGAGCTACGGGCCAGCACCGTCGAGATGAGACTTGAAGGCAAGAAGGTCAGACCTGGCGTAGCGGCCGTCCTGCGGAGCGACCTGCTTGGCAATATGAAGACCTGATGGCGGACTGCCGTGATTCCCGGTTTCGCACCCGTCGTCCTGGCGGCAGCGCACATCCTTGCACACGGGATATCCCATCGTGTACCATCCCCGGAACAGCGGCAATCGAATGCCTCGGGCAGACCTTCGCCCGGAGAACGAGAAGGCTACTACAAGGAGGGAAACTATGAAGATCACCGATATAGAGCCTATCACGGTGGACGCCGGCTGGCGTCCGTGGACCTACGTCAAAGTGGAGACCGACGAAGGCATTACCGGCTACGGCGAGTGCAGCGTGGCCCGGGGGCCGTTCGCCGTCATGGGCGCCGTCGACGACCTCAAGCCATTGCTGCTTGGCGCCGACCCGCGCGCCTACGAGATGCGCTTCTGGGACATGATGCGGAACGCCATTCAGGGTCCGACGGGTGTGAGAGCCAAGGCCATGGCTGGGATCGAGCTGGCGCTGGTGGATATCAAGGCCAAAGCCCTCGGCATATCGGTGGTTGACCTGTTCGGAGGGCCCACCCGCGACAAGGTGCGCGTCTACTGGTCCCATTGCGGCACCACTAGGGCGCTCTACCCTGAGATGGGTACTCCTCCCATCAGGAGTATGGCCGACATAGCCGAGCTGGGCCGGGAGGTGGTGCGGCGGGGCTACACTGCCCTGAAGACCAACATCATCTTCCCCGGCGACCCTCCCAGGGTACACTTCGATGGGTTCGGCGGAGGCCTTGGTACCACAGACCAGGTGGCCTCCAACGCCATGCTCAAGCATATCGAGACCCTCATCGGCACCTTCAGGGACGCCGTCGGCCCGGATATAGACATCTGCCTGGACCTCAACTTCAACTTCAAGCCCGAGAGCTGCATGCGCATCGCCAGGCTCCTAGAGCCATTCAACCTGCTATGGCTGGAAGTGGATATGTACAACCCTGCCGCCATACGGCAGATCAAAGACTCCACCAGCACCAAGATATGTACCGGCGAGAACCTGTACTTCATGCGGGACTTCATACCCTACTTCGAGCTACGGGCAGCCGATGTCCTGATGATAGACGTGCCCTGGAACGGCTTCAGTCAGTCAAAGAAGATAGGAGATCTGGCCCAGGTGTACGAGATAAACGTGTCCCCGCACAACTACTACAGCTACCTGTCCTCCTTCATCAGCACCAGCCTGTGCGCCGTCCTCCCCAACGTGCGCATCCTGGAGACGGATGTGGACGACATACCCTTGAGGGATGAACTGGTCACCAACAAGCCCGAGATCATCGACGGCTACATGAAGATACCCACCGGTCCGGGCTGGGGAACGGACCTGAACGAAGAGGTCGCCAGGGCACACCCCTGGAAGAAACCCAAGGCACGCTGGTAGAACCGGGCGTCAAGGAGAGGCGACATGCCAGAGCTATTTGAACCCGTATCCATCAACGGAATGACCCTCAAGAACAGGTTCGTCCGTTCCGCCACATACGAAGGAATGGCCAACTCCGACGGCTCGTGCACCGACCGCCTCATAGAGCTGACAGGGGACCTGGCAAAGGGCGGCGTGGGACTGATCATCCCCGGCTACGCCTACATCAGCCAGCAGGGAAAGGCCCGGCCGGGACAGACGGGCGTCCACAGCGACGAGCTCATTCCGGGTCTGGCCCGCATGGCGGAAGTAGTGCACCGGCAAGGGCAGAAGGCGGCCCTCCAGATCGCCCACGCCGGCTGTAACGTCTTCGTCGCATCGGAGGGACAAGAGGTCGTGGGCCCGTCTCCAAGGGTGATCAACGAGCGGCAATGCCGGGAGATGACCGGGGAAGAGATTGCCCTGACCGTGGAGGACTTCAAGGAGGCGGCAGTCAAGTGCAGCTTCACGCCGCCCACGGATATCTCTTGAGCCAGTTCCTCTCTCCTTTCTACAACAAGAGACCGGACGAGTACGGCGGCAGCCTGGAGAACCGGGCCAGATTAGTGCTGGAAGTCCTGGCGGTGGTCAGATCCGCAGTGGGAAAGGACTACCCCATCCTCATCAAGATGAACTCGGACGATTTCCTTGAAGGCGGCTTCACCCGGACGGAGATGGTCCAGGTGGCCTCCATGCTGGAAAAGGGGGGGGTCGACGCCATCGAGATAAGCGGCGGCACCCACCTCAGCCCCGAGGAGTTCTCCTTCTCCAGGGTGACCGGAATTGTCCCCGAAGAGGAGGAGCTATACTTCGCCGACGCAGCCAGGCTGTACAAAGAAAAGACCAGGACCCCTCTGATGCTGGTGGGCGGAATCCGCTCCTACAGCGTTGCCCGGCGGGTGATTGAGGAGGGGCTGGCGGACTTCGTTTCTCTCTGCCGACCATTGATTCGCGAGCCGCACCTCGTCCGGCGCTGGCAGTCCGGCGACACCAGCAGGGCCGAGTGTATCTCCTGCAACAGGTGCTTCGCCCCGGCGCGGGCAGCGGAGGGAGTCTACTGCGTTGCCGCGGCCGACAAGCGACGCAGGGAGGAAGCAGCCCGGAAGCGCCAGCACTCTCCGTAGCATCCAGGTCACTGCCGGCATCCGCGGCCTTCGTGGCACCGCGCCGGACGGCCCGCGGGCCAATCCCGGCATCGCCTCGTACGGCGCTAGGGAACAATGAACGTTGCCGCCGCCGGCACGACTTCCACCGTCACCGGCGTTTCGGCCACGAAGTCTCCGTCCGCCTGCACCGGAAGAGGCTGCCCGCAGTCCACCGTCACCTGCCCGGCGCTCCCGATCCAGTGAATGGCGCGCTTGTTCTTCCTGACGAATACGTCCAGCATGGCGCTGATGAACTCCGCCGGGGTACCCTTGTGGACCAAGCATACCTCCAACTTTCCATCATCGAGCCGGGCGTCGGACAACCTGTAGCGTGGTGTGCCCAGAGCGCCAGCGTTGTCCACGAATAGCTCTGCGGCTTCCACCTGCCGGCGCTTCCCATCTATCTCCAGATAGAAGGTCCTGGTGACTGCCTTGCGCATGCTGCGGAGCACCGCCAGCACATAGGCAGCTCTCTTGAACAGCGACTTCTCCTCCGTGCGCAACTCCTGTATGGAGTACGAGGAAAGGCCTACGGATACGTTCATGAAGAACAAGCGACGGCCTATCGCCAGTGCGTCGATGGTCTTCGTCCTGGTGGAAGAGCTGAGTGCCCCCAGCGCTTTCCTGCTGCTCAGCGGAATGCCCAGAAGTTGCGCCAGCATGTTGCTTGTGCCGGTGGGCACGATGCCCATGTGGACCGCCTTGTCCCTCAGGTGGCTGGCAACCAGCGCCACCATCCCATCGCCTCCCACCACAACGAACGACTTGAATCCTTCATCTATGGCCCTGCCCAGGCTCTGCCGCAGCGTCTCCCCGTCAACGAAGTAGTGCACCTCACCGGAAACCCCCTCCGCGGAAAGGAACTCCGCCAACTGCTCGCGGATGGCCCTCTCCCTGTAGTTGCCGGACCGGGGGTTGACGACGAAGAAGAATCGCTTCTCTTTCTGCCGGCTCATGCACGAATCCCCGCTGCCTCTACTCCTCTGTTCTGAGACCGCACTACCAGGAATCTCCCAACTCTCTTGGCCGGGCGCATATCCGGCATCGCCGCGGGTGGGAAGGGCCTACCCGGCACCGACGAGTACCTTCACCACCACCTTACGGACGTTCGAGGGGCCGCTGAGCTGACAGCCCGGCATATGCCCGTCTTCCGGGTAGAAGAGGGCGAACATGCCCTCACGGACCTCGAGTCTGGAATAGCTCCCGGGGGTATCATAGAAGGCAATATCCTTGGCCTCGTCGTAGGGCGTCTTCAGCACCAGCGTGGAGGCGGGAGCATAGCCCATCACCTCCTCCCCCAACAGCATGTACTGGATGTCAATGTACTTCTGGTGCGACTCGAACCTGCGCTCCTCAGCTGGATGCGAGGCATAACTCTGTACCAGGTAGAATAGACTGCTGCCATCCACTTCGTAACGCCCGTCAGCCTTCTCCAGGAGCTGGCTGTCCTTCAGAAGCTCGAAGCCCCTGGCCATCCTAGCCGAAACGCCGGAGTACAGGTGAGCATTCTCCATCTTGTCCACTATCATCTTGCCTACCTCCTGCAGCGCCGTTGTAGCACTCTTTCCCACCGCTGTCAACCACAGATCCGCCTTTCCCGCAACGGACCGGCTGCGGTCGCAAGTCCGGCACAGCCGGACGCAGCTCCGCGACCTCGCCTCACCGCTGCCTTCTCTCCACAAGTCCGGTGACAATCAACATCAGGCTTGCCGCCACGTACAGATAGAGGCCTTCCCTTACGACCACCAGGGTGAGTACATAGTCCGTCAGGGGCAGTAATCCGGTCACGATGAGCGCCAGCAGTATTCCCGGCGCTGTGAGGCCCATGGCGATATGCACCGCCCCCCGCACCCCAGATCCCAGAAACAAAGAAGCCACCATAACAATCACCCCGCAGGCTATCCCGCCAACCAGGATGACGGGACTGATATACCTCCCGGGGATGCTGCTGAGGCCTGAACCGAGCGCCTCGGTGGGAGCCAGCCAGGGCAGCAGGAGGCTGATAATCAGCAGGCCGCCGGCAATAAGGCCCACCAGCCTTGACCGCGGCTTCAGCATCCCTCCCTGCGCCGCAGCTCTCTCCGACAGAGAGGGCAACTGCGGCCGCTTTGCTCGAGGCAGCTTGACCCGTGGCAGTCTGATCTCACTGAGAGAGGCCGAGATCCTCGAAAGCCGTGCAGACACTCCTGCGACGGTAACTGCCTCAACTGCCGCCTCGCCGCAATCGGCTGACGAGCTGGCAGCGATAAGCCTGGCATACTCCTCACACTGCTCCTCTAGTTTGTCCCGGGCTCCCCGAAGCTTGCGCTCGGAGTTCCGGTACTTCTCCAGCGTGAGCTCTCCCGCCTTGTAT
>SMTZ1_10007402_pt1 | contig 10979 bp, 13 predicted proteins | sample DeeMarSWOR136_30_FD_25667 | JGI IMG/M metagenome (IMG submission 25667)
GATTTTCATTTTGGGTTTCCTTCTCAGGTTTAGATGCGGCTATTTGGTTTTTAGCTTTATCCCGGCGAAGTCTATTTAACTTTGCCATTGATACATTGCTGGGGCATGCAGATAAAACACTGATTGCATGCAGATCCTCTACGGGTTTCTGAATTGATTGGTTATTAGATTCCAAATGCCAGTTTGGCTCTGTTGCGCTCGGAAAAACTATTCCTCCCTTTAAATAGTTTCAGAATAACCTAGAAGCTACGCGACATAAGGGCTCTCACAAGTCTATAGCCTCTTATATGAAGAAACTGAATAGCCTGAAGAGAAACTGCAGTTCACTTAGTTTTAAACCATAAGCCATTCGACCAGCCGCCTGGAGAAGAACCTCTTGGTTTTCTAAACAGTATTGTACCCTCTTTCTGTTACCTATCAAAGCTTGCTGGCAAGATTGAATAAATAATAAATTACTATGAAAAGCTGCCAAAAAGCTCACTAAAAGCCTATCAACACCCAAAAATTATAGAATTTGTGATTTTCAATTAACAAGTATGGAGAAAAGTTACTAGTAGCCGACGTTTTTGCAGGCACTTTCAAAAAGACTGTTCTACCGCAAATTGAGCTTCTTTTTGCTGTGCGCGCGCGAGAGTTGTTATTGGTTCTGTCTGAACAATCTTTACTGTTGGCGCCAAAAAAGTGCGAATCTATCGAGCTTGAGCCTCTTTGGGAAGAAAACGACCTAACGAAAAGCGTTGACATAAATTCGTTAAAAAATGTTCGCCAGTTTTAGAACAACCACAACTGCGGCAATTGAAGACAGAACCAGTAAGATTTTTCTTTTTGACCCGAAGTAACTCTCTTTAGCCTCTTCTTCTTGAATTTCGTATCCTTCAACCCCCCTCGTCTTAGGGTCAATATGCACTTGGGCAGTTCCATCTTGAAGTTGAAGTTCCACAACGTCAGTTTCACCATCCAGATACATCTTGGTCGGAAAGTGCCCATGTTTGTAACCCAATCGAGTCATGAAGTCGATTGCCGCATGCGTCGCATTTTTCGCTTTGAACTGAAAAGCACCTTTTTGCTGACTTAAGTTAGCTGCAACTGTGTTTACTTTTTCTTCAACTGTTAAATTTTTAGTCGAGTTTTCATTGGGTAAGCTCGAAACGTGAGAGACATCACGAGTGGGGTTTTGCTTTGGTTCAGCTCGAAAAAAACGCGTTTGCATTACTTGAAGGCTTTCAGGCGAAGCTTCTAAAGTGTCAACAAGTTTTTTGGAGGCTTTAACATCAAATTTGCCTAGAATTACTCCGCCAGTTGTGCCGTTTATTAGTGCGGTAACAGTTTTTCCGTTTTTTTTGTTTCTGTAAGTGAGTTTATAGACGGGGCTGTAAATTATTGCGCGCTCGTTGATTTTAAATATTTCTCTGCTAATTTCTGCAACATCTGCAGGTCGTTTAGCGACTCTGGAGCGAATAAACGCTATTTCTTCTTCTAAGGAGATTTGGGGCTTTCTTAAATCGAAGTCAACAACTGGTCGATTTTCTAAATCGTTTTCAAAAGGGGCGAAAAACAAATTGTCAGATGAGACTTCCTGCAGCATTCTATCAAGAATTATGTACGATTCGTTTTCGTAATGGGAATGCTCTTCGCCCTCAAGCTTAATTACTCTTGCCTTGTCTTCCAAAGACAGTGGTTCAGATTTCACCTTTTTGCCATTAATAAAAAATGCTTGCGTTTTATCTTCAACTTTGAGGGTGTAATTACGTCTCTTACAATAATCAATAGAATATTTTCCGCCAATCACAATGTAAGGCTCGTAGTATTTGCTAAAATCTACTAGTAATATGTCTTTGACCTTAGGCTTCAGGAAGCCGAATCTGACGAAAAAACTGGTTTTTAACGTTTCTCCCTGCAACCGCGCCCTATTTGAATCAAATCTAGGTTTAAGAATAATAGTTCTCGTGTCAACTATTTTCTGTGGCAAAATTTCAATTTCCGCCATAGATTTCACTTGTCGTTTATTTTGGTTTTTTCTCGGCTTGACTTAACTCTTGCGAATCAGCGCTCCATATCTAGTTCCAAAATTTATATTGCCTCTTAGTCACTGTGTAACTTACTTGCAGATCCTTTCTGGTAAGCAGAGGCTATTTTAACATGTTTAAGAAACGAAATACATTATATTGGAAATAATTGGGGTTTTGCGAAAATCATTGAACCCTATTTTCGTTTTTTGGCGTTTCGCTTCTTCAAGTTCCTAAAGGGGTCTTCTGTTCTTCTGAGCTTTTTGCGCTTTTAACACTGTCTCCGTGCGGAAACGTAGGTACTGTGTATACGTCGGTGACTCCATTAAGGTTTTTTACTTTTTTCTGAACAAACTCTAGCACTTCTGAACTGTTTTCAGCGTTAATCCAAATACCTACATCCCAAGCTCCGAAGATGTTCATACTGTAACAGAGGTCTACACCGGAGACAGGTTTCTCGTCTAGTTTTCTTATGTCGCCTAGAGTGTCAACTATTTTTCCTGGGTTCAATTTCATCAGGACCAAATATTCTGGCATGCTGCTTTTTTCCCTCCAGTTTTTTCTTTTATTGTGATATGCATCGTATAACTTAAATATTGCGATTTACGAATACTGATTTCGGGTGGCCTTCAAGAAACAAAAAAGAACCAGCAAACAAGCCACAATAGAAGGATAAGAGCCAAAACGAATTCTAATGATCCTTTCCAGACATCCTAAGGAAACCAGGATAGGAATAATCAAATATCCAATTCTGAGAAAGCCAAATCGCCTTAAAGCAGTCTCTATGATAGTGACTCTTCACTTTTCCAAAAGAATCCTTGAGCGTGATTTCCTGACCCCGCTTTACTAGCTTGCCACACTCGTTACATGTCAAACTTTGTTTTTCTAACTGTAGCTTCTTCAACGCTTCACACTGCGCCCTTAGCTCAAAAACTTGGGATTTCAAAGACTTAAGCCTAGCCAAAACATCCTCAACCTTCTCTTTACGCTCACCCACACTACTGCGGTAGCGAACATCATCTTCCTGCATCTTTCAACCCCAGTTCATTATACCATAGACAGCCTACAAATAAAAACTGACATAAATACATAATACTTTATTTCGACAACAGTAATATATCAAAACCAAACGCAATAACCAGCTCGTCTCAACACTGGAAACATGTTTAAGAAATCACTGCCTTCGTTTCATTTTCTTTAGGAGAAAACAAGAAACCTTCTTATCACTATCTTCAATGAGACAGATTATAGTAAGTTGATCGCGGGTTCTTACGAAGTTTTTTAAATAACAACACATAATAATATCTGTTTCATTGAATCAAATAGGTTGGAGAAGACCAAGCCGTAGAGAGTTAAATCACATGCAAATAAAATTTCATTCAATAGTCAGGGAGGATGGGAATCATGAAGAGTAAGATGCTTATTGTAGTATTTGTAGCAATTTTTTTGTGTTTAGCATTAAATGTGGCGCCAGCGATGGCCCAATGTTCAATATGCGACGAAACGGGAAAGATAACTTGTCCCGATTGCGACGGAACTGGCAGAATAACATCTGTGGATGAAGGGACGCCTTGTGAGGCTTGCTCTGGCACCGGAACTTTGCCGCCAAGGCTTACCGCAACTGTCGAAGTTGCTCAGCCGGGCGATGGGAAAATTTCTGTTAGTGCACAGGTCCAAAACAGTGAAGATGTTGAGGCTTTTGGAAAGGTGACCGCAAAGGTGGAGTCTGGGGATGTCGCCTATGAAGCCACCTCAGATAGAACAACATTTCCGCCAGGGGGACAGACAGAGGTAACCGTTATCATCGAAGGCTTTTCCGATATCGACTACAGAAAGTTAGTGGAGACAATATGGCTTGGCGGGGAGAATGGCACGAAAGTAGATAGATTGCTTTCCTCAACGCAAGTCTCGGTCTCGCTGTCTGAAGTTGAAAACATCGTTTGTCGATATTGCGATGGAACTGGGTGGGGTTCTATTGTAGAAGATTGTCCAAGATGCCGCGCAACTGGATATATAACCTGCCCAGCGTGCGGTGGCACTGTACCAACGAACGATGAACAGAACGGAACCCTAGATATTGGTGGAGCTGTATATGGTGTAGCTGCTGTTGTCGTAGTTGCTGGAGTTGCCATTGGCGCATTTGTCGTAGTGAAGAAAAGGGGCGTGAAAGAAGAAGACCTTAAAAAACTCAAAACCAATGAATTTCAAGATTGGGTTCTCAAAAAAATAGGTGGCAAACCTTCTTCACAAAGCGACGCACGCATGGGAATCGATGGATACACAATCGAAGGGCGACCCATTTCGATCAAACAGGCGAGTGATGTTGGCAGAGACGTAATTGAAAACTTCGCAGCTGCAATGGGACGCAGTAACGCTAAGAATGGAACGATTGTCGCTTTCAGTTTTGGTAATGATGCAATTAGAGGAAGAGTTCGAGCTAAAATGAGCTATGGGCGTGAAATACAGATGGTAACAGTTAAGGAGCTGATGGAAAGCAGAAATAGAACTCTATGACGCCGAATATGAAGTGTTTCCTTTTTCTTTCATTATATATCTACCTCCTAAGCCAAATATTCACCCTGTTCACTCTAATCTTGAAGCTGAAAAAGACGGTTGACTGTGAAAGTGGAATGCCTTGAGGCTCTTGAAAGATTTTAAAAACTAAACAGTGGATATAGGTTTGATTTTTTATGAATAGAAAACTTGGCTTAACAATTGTCTTGTTTATCGTTCTCATAGGTGTGGGTAATGCGATAGCTGAGATTTCGGTAGGTGTGAAAAAGGGCGACTGGATAGAATACCAAGTAGCTTACACTGGAACCCCTACTGAGGGGCACGACGTAACCTGGGCTAGGATGGAAATTAAGGATGTTCAAGGGAAAAGCATTAATGTTGAAATTACTGCGAAGCATTCAAATGGGACACAAGGAGAAGTGACTACAACTTTGAACTTAGAGACAGGCCAGCTTGGAGACGATTTAATCATTCCCGCAAACCTGAACAGTGGCGACATTTTCTTCGACAAAAACGTGGGTAATATAACCATAAGCAGCGTTGAAGAGAAAACTTGTGCAGGCGCTACACGAACTGTTGTGCACGCAGCCACTTCGGAAACCAGGTATTATTGGGACAAAGCCACCGGCATTCTCGTTGAAGGAAACTCACAGCTCCCAGATTACACAATGAACACGATAGTTGACAAGACAAACATGTGGCAGCCGCAAATACTTGGGTTGGACACAATTGTTTTTTATTTTCTTGTGTTTGTGGCGGCAGTGGCGATTGGTTCAACGATGACATTCATTATAATGCGTAAAAAGAAAGGATAGCACATTTTAAAGCGCAACGTTTTTGCATTAACCGTTGAGGCTACGAGCTTTGAGATATTATCGGCTATCAATATGTGCAGTATAGATTATGATAAAACTACACATAAAAATGACTTTGAGCTAAATTGGACCAAGAAAATTGAGCTGACAAAAGAGATGTTGTCGCGAGATTGTGATGGTTGTTCTCAATTTAAAGCGTGCAACAAACGCTACCACCAAGTTGGCAAAGGGGGAAAAGTCTACTGCCCAGACGGCACAGCACATCTATTAGATGAAGGCGCTGAAATTCAAATTGCCCCTTTGAACGAGGAATATGTGAAGCAAAATCGATAATTTAGCCAGCTTTTTATGTAAGAATAAGCTAGGATTTGCTTTCTGACCCGAGGTTTCACATATAGCTACGACATTTTTCGCTCAATCAACTCAATAAGCGTTCCATCTGGATCTTCCACAAAAGCTAACAACGAGCCTGTCGGGTTGAGTCTGAAAGGCTCATCAGTTATCGTAACCTTTTCTTTTCTCATTGCCTCGATTGTCTGGTTCATGTCCTTAACTTCGAAGGCAAGATGGTCGAACACGCGGTCTTCGTAGTCAGGTTGACTGAACCTTTTCTGGTTGTGGTAGAAAGTCAACTCAAGTGTAGAACCATTCATCTGTGGGTCTCTTAGAAAAGCGATTTCGGCTTTGTTCTGCGGTATCTCTCGCCGACTGAGAAGGGCGAGCCCAAGAAATCGGGTGTAAAAGTCAATTGACTGATCCATGTTGCTTGTCCGAATGCTTGTGTGAACGAACATGTGCCTTTTCACCTCGTTAGGAGTGCATGATTCATTATATAGAAGTTGTGATTTCACAGGAGCTAATTGTAGAGTAGTTACAATTTGAGGTTTTTTCCACTAGAGTTCTGGCTAAATTCTTCATCTAATGCTTTGTTAACAAGTGCGTCCGCTTTTTGAATTTGAATGTTGGTTCGGGGCACGCTTATGAAACTGACTTTTTTGAAGCGCTTGCGTAATTCTTGGACTTTTCTCCACAATTTCCTCAACTCCGAGTTTTTCACGCTGTATTCTCCGGTGAGTTGCTTGGCGACTAGTTGGCTGTCGAGGTGACAGACAACTTCCTCAGCTTGAAGCATTGTCACAGATTCTAGTGCCGCTATTAATGCTTCGTATTCGGCTTGATTATTTGTGCGCGAGCCTACATAACGCGATTTCGCCATTAAAACGTAGCCTCTGTCCGACAGGACTATGAAACCTATAGCGGCTGGTCCTGGATTGCCTCTAGCGCCACCATCAGAGAAAATTATTAATTGCCTAGGTATACCTTTTCCCTCTTTCTTGTGTTCTTTGCGGGATTATTAAAGAGTGTGGACGCGGTTTTTGCGATTTTTGTTACTGTAATAATACAGTCACATTGTTTTATGAACATGAATTGTCCATAGATGATGCATACAGGGGAGAAAAATGGCGGGTAATATTGTAGGAGCAACCAAGCTAAGCGCGCAACTCCAGATAACGCTAGCAGAGTACGGTGACCAAACCAAATTAATGCTAAGACAAAACAGAGGTTGTGACTTCACCAGAGGGTCGAAAAGAGGACAGCTGGAGATCATGGCGGAAATTCTGTGTCATTGTAATCAACAAAAAGCCAAAACTGAAATAATGTACAAGGTCAACCTGAACTACATACAATTGAAGAAGCTTCTGAGGTCTCTAACTTCTCAGGGCTTACTCAAGACCAACAAAAAAATCATACCACAACCCAGAAAGGTCACCGTTTTCTCGAAATGTTCGCTCAACTGAATTCCATACTCAACTCTTAGCTGAAACTAACTTTATTTGCGGTTTTCCCACGCATCTTTCAACATCGAAACAAAGTTAGCTTCGTCTTCCAAAACTCGCCTTTTCACTTGCCTCCAAGCAGCTGGGCAATTCTTGTAAGTTACGCCCACAATATCATGAATAATCCTGTCGATTTCCTGTCTATTTGCGGGAGTAACCTCTATGTCCGCCTTTTCAAAAACCTGTGCAAGATGCCTAAAGTAGCATGTCATGGTAGCCACCTATTAAACTGTATGCACGCGTGACTTCGTAAATTTTGCGCTGCAATTTGGTGTCGCAAATGCAACAGGCATTTCGACTAATATCCGACTCTGAATCATATTTTCATAAAAATTATGAGCGCGCGCTGCTGAAACGCGAGAAGCAAAATTGCTATAGCAAATCTTAGACGACCTGTATGTGCGCTAATTTTTTTAGCGTTACTTGGCTTCCTTATGAGGCTTGGCAAGGCGACAATAATTAGCCTTACAGTGAAGGGTGGGGATGAAGTGACTCATCCAATAAATCTCATTATTGAATACCGAGTTTATTACAATACACGCTTGTTGGAGGAAAAGCAAATGCTCTGCAGTTTTCCATAAGCTTTCCAAACAACACTATGAAAGACTTCGGTGCTTCAAGTGATTTCAGTTATAGTTTTATATGCGACGTTGAAGAGGAGCATGTTCTGCACTTTGTGAACACTAATCAAACAGAATATCTACTTGCAACCTTAGACTACGAGATTCAGCATTACATTTTTGGGATTCCCCAGATGCTCTTCATGGTCATACCAATGGCATTCATCAGCATGACTGGCGTGGCAGTTTTTATAGCGTTTAGTGAAAAACCGTAGCATTATGCTGTTAGCAAATTAAGCTAGAAATGTTAAATAATGCGTAGTGTTGCCTAAGCTATGCAATGGAGAGATTTGAGATGCTTGTTACAAATAGTGATTTGATGGTTCCAGCGAGAAAAAAAGGTTACGCCATCGGCGCGTTTAACGTCCAAAATCTTGAAAGCATGTCAGCCGTAGCTGAGGCGGCTACAGAGGAGAAATCGCCTGTAATAATGCAGATTACGCCGAGCGTAATCAAATACGCTGGCTTAGCTTACATATCAAACTTGGTGAAAACTGCTGCGCAGCTTGTGCCCGTGCCGATATCCATGCATCTTGACCACGGAGAAGACTTTGACACATCTGTGAAGTGCATTGCTGCAGGTTTTTCTTCGGTTATGATAGATGGTTCTTTCTTGAGTTTTGAGGAAAACGTTGCTGTAACAAAGCGGGTGGTAGGTGTGGCGCATCCAAAGGGCGTGTCGGTTGAGGCGGAGTTGGGCAAGCTTGCGGGCGTGGAAGAACGTAGCGTGGCGGAGAAAGATGCGATTTTAACTGATCCTGAAGCAGCTGTGGAGTTTGTGGAAAGAACGGGGGTTGACACGCTGGCAGTGGCGATTGGCACGTCGCATGGCGCGTACAAGTTCAAGAACGAAGCCAAGCTTGACTTGGAAAGGCTCAAAATCATCAGTGAAAAAATCGGCATTCCGCTTGTTTTGCACGGCGCTTCGAGCGTGCCACAAGAGATAGTGGAGAAAGCCAACAAGCACGGCGCTGAATTAAGCGGTGCAAAGGGCATACCAGAAGAGCAAATTAAAAAAGCCATTGCGTTAGGCATCGCGAAAATCAACATTGACACAGATTTACGCTTAGCGTTTACGGCTACGGTACGTGAAGTTCTAACTAATTCGCCTAAGAATTTTGACCCGAGAAAGATTCTGGGTCCCGCACGAGAAGCTATGAAGGAAGTTGCCAAGGGCAAAATGCGGTTGTTCGGAAGCACGGGAAAAGCATAGAAAAATTCCTTCTCCTGATTCGCGGCTGCACAACAATGGTTTAACTTATGCTTTAGAGAAAATCTAGGCAAAAATTGTCATGCTAAAGCCTTTCAATAGTGCATCTTGAAAAGCTTTTATTCGTGGTTCCGCTATCCTACGATTGATGTCTGGCAAGGAATTCTTTGTAGGTCGTTATGAGAGATTAGGCTGGAAATTCGAAGACGCTAAACCCAGACAAGCAATCAGACTAAACGTTACCAACATTAAAAGGAAAAATCTTGAAGAAAGACTGGAAGCTATAGGCGTCCAGCTTGAGAAGATTCCTTTTCTCGAAATGGGCTACTGGGTTCGTCGCTCTGAAGTTTCCGTGGGCGCCACTGCCGAATATCTTTTAGGTTCATATTCGATTCAGGAAGCCGCCGCCCAAATCCCAGCTACACTTTTCGCCAACTTGAAAGGCAGAACCGTGCTTGATGCCTGCGCCGCGCCTGGAGGAAAAACTGTGCAGTTAGCTGATTTGATGGGGAACACTGGCATATTAGTGGCTTTGGATGTTAATAAACGGCGATTGGCTGCTTTATCAAATCATCTGGAACGTTGTCATGTTAGCAACGCAATTGTTTATCATTTCGATGCAAGACAGGTTTCTCAGCTGAAATTGAAGTTCAATAGAATTCTGTTGGATGCTCCCTGCTCTGGAAATTTCGCCGCAGACAACGACTGGTTCAAACGCAGAACCATAACGGATATCAAGCGAAATGCAAAACTGCAGAGAGAAATATTAGTCCAAGCCGCAGCGTGCCTTAGTGATGATGGGGAAATTGTTTACTCAACCTGTTCTCTGGAGCCGGAAGAAAATGAAGTTAACATGGATTGGGCTGTAAGACACTTGAACCTCCAGATTGAAGAGGTTGACTGTTATGGACAAAAGGGATTAACTGAAGTTTTCGGAAGCCGATTGGATGTTTCAGTGAAACGGTGCAGACGAATTTGGCCTAGCGAAACTCAGGGCTTTTTCATGTGCAAGTTCAAAAAGAGAGGGAAAAAGCGATGAGGGCATTGAGTAAGTTTGCGTTTCAACTAGGCGCCCAGTTTTCCTTAAACACTGAGTTTATAGTGAACAAAGCTGGGCGCTATTTTCTTCTGAACGAGACTTTAATGAAAGTCGCCAGGAAAGATTTCTATTATGCAGGAACCTATTTGGGGAAAGGCAAGAACGGTAAATTCTTTCCGAGTTTTAACCTATTAATGATGCTTGCAAAGGGTGAAGCTAACAAGATTGTTGTTGAAAGGAAAACGGCGTGGCTATTTATTTGCGGTAGGGACATTTTCCGAAAAGGAATACTTGCTGTGCACGGTTCGCGGAAGAAAGGCGACCATACGTTGGTTCTGAACGAGTTTGGCGATTGTTTAGGTTTTGGCAAGATAGTCTGCAGCTTCGGAGAAGCGGCAAAGAAGACTGAAGTTGCAGTCAAGAATATTTCGGATGTGGGGGATTTTTTACGCAGAGAAGCATAGGCGAGAGATTGCTGTTTTTCTCCTGTTGCGCACTATATAAGCCGCTTCTTAAATTTTTTCAGCTATTTGCGTATTTTTTGAACATTTGTATACAAAACACGACGATAAATTTATATACGTTTATGATAACTGTGATTTCCATAACATATGAAAACCTAAAGGCCGAAGCTAACGTAGGGATGTGTAAAAAATGAAAAACTTCAAAGATACAGTTTGGAAAGAAAACGTAGAACAAGCAGTCAAAAGAATAAAAAAATACGAGATAAAATTCGTAAGACTCCAGTTCACTGACATCAACGGCATCATAAAAAACTTGGCAGTATCCTCCAAAAACATCGAAGCAATCTTCGAAAACGGTCAGTCCTTTGACGGTTCATCAATAACAGGCTACAGACCAATCGAAGAATCAGACATGGTCTTATTCCCAGACCCAACAACCTTCGCAGTTTTGCCGTGGCGAGCAAAAGAGAAAT
>SMTZ1_10007634_pt1 | contig 10979 bp, 11 predicted proteins | sample DeeMarSWOR136_30_FD_25667 | JGI IMG/M metagenome (IMG submission 25667)
TTCATGATTCCGTTGGGGTCCAGAAGTTTTTTTATGCGCTTCATAAGCTCAAGCGTATTTTTGTCCATTCTTTCCATGATCATTTTCTGTGCAGGGACTTCAGGCTTCCAAGGAACCCCTCCAATATCCAAACTAGCTGCATTTGTGTCATGCAGTGCTTTCTTCGTCCTCTCTATATTGTCCGGGTCTGCACGATTGAATGGGTATCCAAAGGAAAACATCATGCAGTGGCTTCTTCCAATAACTCGTGATCCCGTATTTGGAAGACAATTCAAGTAGTTTCTTGTAAGCTTCTGGGAATTTTTCAACAGGAATAATGGGTCCACAATATTCAAATCCACCGCCCTTCATTACATCAGCGAATCTTGTAGTGTCATCTGAAGGCATCTTCAAGAGAAGCTGCTTCATATCTGGTGTCATCATCGAAAATCCGCCTTCTTTACTATCGATGTAAGTGCGGAGTGCATCCCAAATAATTCTTCTCTTGAACTCGACTTCCTCATCGGAATCTCCAGTAATTAAAATAATTATCGATAGGATATCTTTGAATATCAGTGGGTACGGTTGAGCACCAACGACTATATCTTCTGTCATTTCTGTATGGGTAAGTCGGTATATTATATCTGGAACTAGGTTTGGGTCTTCCACCACAAAAACCTCTGCATCTCTTATCTTTTTCTTTGGGTAAAGTTGAAGACCCAACTTCGTAATTACTCCTGTTGTGCCAAACCATCCTAAAAACAGTCCAGCTAAATCGGGCAACGGTGCTAACGCAAACCAGAAGGGACTTACTGAACACGTACCGATTTTGCATACTTCTCCAGTCGGCAATACAACTTCTAATCCGGTAACCATGTCAGAATTGAAGCCATATTGCTGACTTAAGCGACCCTGACCATGTATTACTATATTTCCGACGACTGTTGATGAAGGCGGTGAATCAGGCATCGAATGTCTCAAGTCAGGATGACGTCTCTCTAGGTAAGCTTTCAGCTTGCCTTGCGTCATACCAGCCTCGACAACAACATGTCTACTCTTTTCGTTTACCTCCAACACTTTATCCATTCTTTTTAGGTCCAGTACAATACCGCCACGATGTGGGATTACCAAGCCGGACAGGCTCATTGAACCCCCTACTGGAACTATGGGTATTTTTTCATTGTTCGCAAGTTTGACTATTTTTTGTACCTCCTCCATTGTCTTCGGCATCACTACGTAGTCTGGTTCGTGGGGTTCCATCATACCTGGATCCTGAGAATAGATGTAGAGCTCTTCTTTCTTGTTTGAAACGTAGTCTTCGCCAACTATTTCAGCCAGAAATTTGTATATACTATCCATACCTAATCACTCCCATCCAGCTGATTTCTCGCCCAGAGCAAGTTTGCAAAGATCATGCATCATGATGGGCTTCAAGCCTTTCTTGGCAACAGCCTCAGATAAAGAAGAGAAGCACGCGGGACAGTTGAACACGCAGTATTTGGCTCCAGCCTTCACCATATCTTCTACATTTCTCCTCTGCACATCAACGAACAGATCGTATCTTTGCTGGCCTCTGATGGTACCTGCACAGCACAAACAATTCTCTCTGTCATATCTTCTTTCAACTCTCTCCACTCCTATCAGGCTGAAGATGTCGTCTACGAAATGTTCTTTCTTCGGAGTAAGCCGAGACGTACATGGGCGTTGGTATGCTACCTTTATGTTCAGTGGCTTTATTTCATTTTCATGTTCTTTCAGTTTATTGTAGAGATAATCGAAAAAGTGGATGGGTTTGAAGGGAACTTTGATGCCATAAGTTGGTGCATATGAAGTAAAGGCTGAATAGCACTCATCGTGGAAGAATACGACTTCTTTAAAATTATGCCTCGCGATATTCTCTATCATCCCAGGAAGCCTCTCTCTTATTACGGAAGGATTTCCAAAATGCACATACCCAGGTTGACAGCAGACGTATCTTCCCATGATGATGGAGACGTTTTCGAAAAGCTTTCCTTGGATTGAATTTACGTATTCAGGGAAAACGCAGAGAGAGATCACTGGTTCCTCGGCGCCCCAAAATTGTTGAATATCCCTTCTTCCTGGAATAAATGCATTGACCCACTGTATGACAAGAGGCTTAGGAATTGGGAATATACTCCTCTTTTCCTGAAGATCTGTAATAAAAAAGAACGGATGGTTCCCCCTTTTGCAGTATTCTTCGCACGCGTAGCACGTTACACATTCGTGAAGAACGAAGGAGTCTTCACCTTTGATCATTTTTTGCATCTCCGCTTTCGCTGTGTCTTTGTCTATGTCCATATACTGGCACCTAACGAGACAATCGTATGTTGGGCATGTGGCACACAGCTTTTCATTAAATTTTAGCTTTAACTCGGGCATCCCGTCTCGTCCTCCTTTCTATACTCCTATCAATAATTTTGCTTCTCCAGAACCTTAGACTGGAGTTTACAAATACTTAAAAGTTAACGCGCGTCTGATGCTGACATCAGAAAAAAGGGAGTTTGCGGGAGACAGTGGAGACATCTCCACTTTGAGCTGAAGTACCCACTTCGACCCACTTTTCTATTGATTTCGCTTATTTTCTACTCTGTTTTCTTCCACTTCTAACACTACTGAACCTTTGTAACCGCATTTGTCACACACATATTGTTCAGGCAAAATCCAAACATCGAATTTACTTGACAGATGTATGTGGGGATTGCCACATTTTGGGCAGTATTTTTCGGTTGGCTTTCTGCGTTTCAGACTGCCAAGTATTTCACGCAGAGTTCGTAGTCTACTCACGTTTTCTCCGCCTTTTTTGGAAGTCACTGAAGCTCTATGTTTTGCTCGGGAAAGCCAAGTTGAATAAGAAACGTTTTTACTCTATCCCGCTGATCTCCTTGAAGAATTATCTGATTGTTCTTGGCTGTTCCACCGCAAGCACAAAAGGTTTTAAGCTTTTGAGCCAATCGACCCAAGTCTTGGTCTTTGTCATTGATGCCTTCTATTATTGTGGTTGGTTTTCCAAATTTGCGGGTTTCTCGGCGTATTTTTATGCGCTGTTGTTCTTTGCTGATTTCCGTGCACACACATATGTCTTTTGGAAGTCCACATGTTGGACAAATTTCTGCCATGTTGCTCAACTAGCTAAAGAATGTTGGCAATATTTAAGATTTTCAACGTAAAAACACGAATCTTTTTTTATTGAAGGAGCACTGGTATGTGACGGACTTGTTGTTTGTAGGCTCGTTTGGATTTAAAATCCTGATTGCTATTTCACAGACCTTATTTTTCTTTTCAAGCCAAAAAGTTCTAGGTTGATTCTGTTGATGAAATGTTACGAGTGTGGCGAACCTATCCGCAATGGGAGCCAAAGAGTTATGGACAGCGTGCGGATATTTAAAAGGAGTGACACCTTTGTGCCTTTTCATAAGAAATGTTGGAAGAAAAGGCGAATTTCTGAAGCAAGAAGACATTACGCGAGAACATTTGTCGAATCACTTATTCTTCTCGCAGCAGCACTAATCGTAACCTATATTGTAGTTTAAAATGCAGAGTCTTATTTTTCTATAGAAATGTATAAGATGTTGTTCCCTCTTACCAGGACGCTGCCATAATTAGCGATTAGTTTGTCACCTTTACACTCGGTGGCGCCCTCTAAAATTATATTCATGTGGCCGTCACATTTCGTCATGTTGCCCTTGTATGTGACACCGTTTTTCAGAGTAATGGCAACATTGTTTTTCAGTTGCTTTACCAATACGTTTAATGGTTTTTTGCTGGGTTCTAAGCTGTTCACGTTGATGACTCCTAGTTGAATATGAGACACATCCTAACCATATAAAAGTTTTATGAAGAACTGTTTTTGACTAGGCACATACTTGCTAGACTCTCTATATTGTCTAATTCTAAATGGCTTGCTTAACGGATGTTTGGCATGTCAGTTGTTGTTTGTCTCCAAGCTTTGCTCCTAGGAATTATCGTGGAATTGACTTTGTTTACTTTGGCTTTTGTTCGATTTCTTGTTTCAATTTGAGGGCTTCTTCGGTGTATATTTTTAGTTGGCGTTGTTGAATTTTCTTTTCTGGTAGAGTTTCTGGGGCGTAGAGTAGGGGGATTACTGCTATGAAGAGAAAGAACGCAGCTAACGAGAAGATGCCGGTTTCAGGAATCAAAGAAATATGAGGAGCAAAAAACAAAGATGTTATTCGAGTTAAAAAGAAAGGCATGCTTCCGATGGCATAATACTTCTCTCGACCAGCTTTCGATAGATCTCCCCATATAACTATTATGAATAACACCCACAGTAGTCCCAAGGCAACACCATCAATAACAAAGTAGAAAACCCATGAAATCCATATTTGTGACGTTAGACTAACAATTGCGTATGCTACTCCCAACGAGACAAAACCGAAAATCAAAACTCGCTTTCGTCCAACCCAGTCCGATAATACACCTGCTATAAGAGCTGAAATACCGGCGATCATTGGCTCCATGATATTCATAAGAAAAAGGAATTCGCCAATGTGAGAACTTAGAACTAATCCCTCAAAACAATCTACCAAAGAGAACATAAGCCATGCAACAAAATACAGAATAAATGTTTTGTTTTTGACTACTGCATTTAATGAAGGAGGCCTCTTTTCAACGGCTAAACAATAATCTTTCCTAGATATAGAAGGCAGAACTAGTAAGCAACACCCTCTCCACGCAGCAAAGGCTAGAGCGCTTGTCATCAAATCCAGCGGTGATATAGCTATAGTAACGAGAGGAACACTAAAAATAGTTACAAATAAACTGATGCCCCCAACTTTTCCTCGTTTTTCGATAGGAACAGATTCTGCAAAATATGCTAAACATGAAGGTATACCTAGACCAACTGAAACTCCAAAAATTATCGCTATAGCCAATGCTACAAATGGTGAGTCAAAGGGAATCCCGAGAAACAATGAAGCGATGGTTCCAAAGGACAACCAAATATAGAAAAATCTAGTTTTATTGATCTTTGCTGAAAAAACTGATCCAATCAATGCAGATGCTATTATTGAAGCGTAAAAACCCAAATTAAAAAACAATTGTTTATCAAACAAATCTGCGATCTCAATAACTATTTTTTGCCCAATAAAAAGCCAAGAAAAAGTGTTGACCAAAAGAATAGAGGCTATTATATAGTCTCTTTTCAGTTTAGTTTTGCTTCGAAGCCACGTGGACATTGTTTGCCACTGTATAATACATGTTGACTTTACTTGTGCTGCTCAAATTAAGTTTAAGAATTAAAAATAAATATGTCAAATTCAGAGTCTAGAAGTGTTCATCTGTCGAACAAAACGCTTAAATAATCTGTTCGACACAAATACATTTCGTGAGAGAGATGAGAAGGAACAAAAAGAGAAAAGTTCCAGCCCGATGGAGCGGTTGGTGGGGCTACTAAACCCATAATTTTTCTTAGGTTAGACGTTTCCACCACATAAATAGTTTGCGATTTGTCGTGAAGAATCAAAGGTTTACCTTTTTTTCAATTAAAGTTGCTCTGATTAGAAAAACCAATTCCGTTCTACAAAAACTTAGCCTCTCCAATCCAACAACTCCTTCTTCAACAAAGTTTTTCATTATTCCTTTGACACGATCGAAACCACCACCGTCATACACTTCCTTGAAGAGTTCTTTTGCATCAACTTTTTTCAGCCTTTTCTTCTTTAGTAACGAAATAACTCGCGGTTTCACCTTTGGGTCTTCTAATGCACACAACATTGGGAATGGGAGATGCTCCTTCCGAATGCGGTGCAAAAGCTCCCTTGGATGAATCATGTCAGCATTATCATCAATTAAGATTAACAGCATACCCAGGTTTCTACCATATTTGCTAAGAATTTTGGTTTCTTCTTCCGTTCCATTCCCAAGAATTACACCAATGCGAGCGTGTGCCTCTACATCTGCAGCTTTCTTTCGAACAACAGCCAGGTACATATTTGAAGAAACATCAAATCGCTTTCGAAATCTAAGCTCCATTGCTTCAGCATCACCAAGTTCAAAAAACATGCTTTTCAAGACCTTAGAAACAACAGCAAACTTCTCTTTGCCAATTTCCATATTCAACCTGTGAAGAAGAGCCAAACCCTTAAACATGAGTGCATCTCCAACCAGAAGCGCAATATCTTTTCCAAATTTCCCATACACTGTTGGGCGACCATTTTTCACTTCCGACAGGTCAATAATATCGTCATGTATGTCAATACCTCCACTTATCAGGCTGGTCGAGATAGCTGCTGAAATTGTTGCTTGCGGGTTGCCACCAACGGCTTCGCAGCAGAGAGAAAGTAATGTAGGTCTCGCCAAGTCACACCAGTAGTTTGTAGCAAAGTATTGGAATGCCTTTTCAACTTCCTTACTTTCAACCTTCTCTTCCAAGATCGCTTGCTTTGCCATCTCAAACACTTTTCTACCACGGTGTTCAAAAAACTGCTGCAAATCTCGGAAAGTTCTGTTAGAATTGATGTTGTTCTCACTTTTATAATCAGACATCGCTTTCACCCTCTCTTCTATTATTAGACTAACTAACTTTTAAAACTGGTATTGCTATTGCGGAAAATCACACATGGTTAGATATGGATATCTTGGTCTTTTGTCTGCTCTTGCAGAACTTCGTTATAAGCATGCAAGAACTGTATACCTTTCGACGTTATTTCGTAGACTTTTCGAACTCTCCCGTCCTTTGCTTCTTTTCTAAGTTGTTAAGCAAGGGATACAATGCGCCATGGCGTAGTTTTATTTGGTATTCTTCTTCTACATGTTTGATGATCTTGTAGCCCCACATTGGCTCCTTTTGCACCAGCTTCAGAATCATGATGTCGAGAAAGTTTCTGAATATGCGTTGTACAATTTGGTTTTTGAAGCTTTCAGACGGGTATGTCATGCTTGAGACATCTCCAGTTTCAGCGTTTTTATGTATGTTCCTTATAGATATTATCCGATTTTTGGAATAATTAGGGTGACTTAATATGCTTGTTTATGACTTGTGGTCGCATTAACCCTTATATGGCGGTTTAATGTATAATAAGTCTTGAGATATGTCCCTAAGAGGACATATTGTATACGCGGTGAACAACCTAACTGTTCAACGCGTCTACAAGAGGCAATAAAAAATGGGGCAAAAAAAGAGAGATGTTCAGAACAAACTGATGAAGGGACTCTTAGACCTCGTCATACTTCAATTCCTAAACTCCAACCCGATGCACGGATATCAAATAATATCTAGCATACGCAAAAACTTCGGCGTCTACTTCGGCCCCAGTACCATATACCCCCTCCTTAACAGCCTAGAAGAGAAAGGCTACATCAAAAGTCAATGGGACCTCAACAACGAAAGACCGAGAAAAGTTTACGAACTCACAAATGAAGGACAAAGTCTTCTAAATTACACTGAAAACACACTAAACCACATCTGCCGCAAAATCAGCAACATAGGACTAAGCAAAAACCTAGTAAACGGACTTAACGGCATCCTACAAAGACCAATGTGCTCAACAGCAAAGAACCCTACTGCCGAGAGGTAAGAAAACTCTTTTCTCAACCAATCCTTACTATCCGAAACACGAGTCCCTTTTAACAACACACCTTGAATAGTTAGCATAGCAAATAATGCTTTTAACGTGCTGACAACGTAATTGAAAAACTAGACAACAGTTCAAGGTAGAGAATAAAAAATGGTTTTCGAAGAAGCCGACCTCATCATAAAAAAGTGTATGATCTTACCCATGAGCAACATCAACGTCATACAGAACGGGTTGATCGCAGTAAAAGATGGAGCTATTTCTTACATGGGAGATATCACTGACGCGCCCAAATTCAAGGCTGAAAAGGTGCTTGAAGGCAGCGGGAAGCTGGTCATGCCTGGTCTAATAGACTGCCATACCCATCTTGCTATGACGCTTTTTCGAGGCCTCGCCGAAGACGTAACATTAAGAAAATGGCTTGAGGAGTCCATCTGGCCTTTAGAGGCAAAACTTAGACCTCAAGATGTTTATGATGGTGCTCTTTTAGGTTGTCTTGAAATGATTAAAAGCGGAATAACTTGTTTTGCAGACATGTACTTTTTTGAATCCAAAGTAGCTGAGGCGGTAGAGAAAGCTGGGTTAAGAGCTGCGTTAGCCTCGGGAATTATTGAAGCAGGCAGCCAGGAAAGGGGAGAAAAAATGTTTAGAGAAGCGGTTCAATTTGCTCAAGAATATCGGAAATATGCTGATGGGCGAATAACCACATTTTTGGGACCGCACACGGTTTACACGTGTAATCAAGAGTTGTTGAAGAGAATACGAGAGAAAGCTTCGCGGATGAGCGTAGGAATTCACATTCATATTGCTGAATCGAAAGAGATGGCAGAAAAGGTTATGAAGAACTTTGGTTTTTCAGAGGTTAAGCTTTTGGAGAGTTTGCAGTTCCTTAGTGATGATGTGCTTGCCGCTCATTGTATCCATTTAAAACAGGAAGACACGAAAATTTTAGCGAAAAGGCGCGTTAAAGTGGTGCACAATCCTGTTGCCAACATGAAGCTAGCTCAAGGTGTGGCAAAGGTCAAGGAGCTTATAGAGGCTGGTGTAACTGTAGGACTTGGAACTGATGGTCCAGCGAGTAACAATAGCTTAGATATGTTTGAAAGCATGAAAGTTGCTGCGTTGCTTCAGAAGGTGCGATATAAGGACCCAACGGTTTTGCCGAATAGAAGAGTTTTGGAGATGGCAACTATTAATGGAGCTAAGGCATTAGGATTGGAAAAACAGATTGGTTCATTAGAGATTGGAAAACGAGCAGATATCATTCTGATTGATTTGAAGAGGCCAAATTTGACGCCTCTGCACGATTTGTGTTCAAGTCTTATTTATTCTGTTCATGGATGTGATGTTGACAGTGTCATTGTTGATGGTAGGCTAGTTATGGAGCATCGTGAAGTGAAGACGCTTGGTGAAAGCGAGGTTATGGAAAAGGCGGAAGATGCTGCTTTTAAGTTGTTAGAACGTTAGAGTTGCTTTGGATTTTCGTTTTACAATACGTTATCTATTGTCAACGCATGCGCGGTAATGTCTATATACTCTCGCATTTCAAAATTAGGAAGCCAATATATTTTGACTATTATGGAGAGAAAAGAAATGAGGAAGAAGCTATTCAAAACTAAAGTTCGTTTTCATCATGTTGGCATTGTGGTTAAGGACATTTCTGAAGCAATAAACAAGTACACTGCAGCACTCGGATTAGACAAATGGAATATTGTTGTGGAAGAAATGAGCTACATGACAGGAAAAGGTGAGATTGAGGAATTCAAGTATGCGTTTCTACCCTTGGCAGAGGATGAGAACAATTTCATCGAATTGGTTGAACCGACCACACCTGGGCCAACTGCCAAGTACCTAGAAAAGCATGGTGAAGGGCTATTCCATCTTGCCTTCGAGTCAACTAACATTGCAGAGACTATTAAGAATTTTGAAGAAGCTGGAATACCTCAAGCAGGCTTAACGCCTACTGAGGAGGTTCTCTCGGTGTTTCTTCACCCTAAACATGCAAATGGAGTGTTACTGCAACTCTTGAAGAAGGGAGTTTTCAACAGTTCAGGACGAATAAGTAGTGAAGTCCTTGAAAAAGAAAAGGGTTAAAGGTTTACTTCCTCGAAGTGTTTAGCTACTATAGCATTAAATCTTTCCATTCTTTCCGCACACAATTGCATGGACACATTAATAAATCCATCATTGCTAAACATTTATCTATTGAAAACTTTCATTATTTCTAGCTCTAAAGAAATTTGAGAATCAACGAAGGAATTATTAGTGTCTATTATTCGCACTGTTGATTTGACAAAGCGTTTCAAAGACTTGGTTGCAGTTGACCATCTAAATTTATGCATTGAGGATGGAGAAATCTTTGGATTGCTAGGTCCTAATGGTGCTGGCAAAACAACTACTGTTCTCATGCTTTCGACAGTGATTAAGCCAACAGAAGGAACGGCTGTCGTTGGTGAGCATGACATAAAGAAGAATCCAGATGATGTGCGGAAGCTTATCGGAATTTGCTTTCAAGAGCCTAAGATTCTCTGGGTCAGTACGCCGTGGGATGTTTTGAATTGGCATGCGAAAGTATGTGGTCTTTCAACGCAGGAACGAAAAAAGAGAGTCAAGCAAGTGTTGGAGGACGTAGACATGTGGGATGCTAGACACAAAGAGGTTCATGGTCTTTCTGGTGGCATGAAGAAGCGTGTAGAAATTGCCAAGGTTTTGATTCAAAGACCCAAAATTGCATTCATTGACGAGCCGACTGCCCAAATAGACGTGGTGGGTAAACATAAAATTTGGAACATGATTCGAGAGCTTCGAGATGAAGGGTCTACCATAATCTTGGCTACCAATGAGCTTTATGAGGCTGATGTGCTTTCTGACCGCGTTGGCATTATGCATAAGGGCAAATTATTAGTTTGTGATATCCCTAAAACGCTGAAGGACAGCATCCCAGGGGGAGATATAGTTGAGATTCAACTTGAAAAAGAAGTGACGGAAAACACGCTGGAAGAACTGAAAAGCTTTCAAGAAGTTGCAGAAGTAGTGACGGTGAAGCCTAATGACTTAAGAGTATATCTGAATAAGGTGGAAGAGATTGTTCCCCAGATCATGGAGCTATTTCTAAAAAAAAGTTTGCCAATCAAATCGATTCATATGAGCGAACCGTCCCTTGACGATGTTTTCGTCCACTTTACTGGGTTAACTATCGAAGAAGCAGAGCAAAAAGGTTCCACGAGGTGAAAAGAAACGAAGAAACTGCCTCTGGTGGTCGAGAGAGATCTCCGCATGTTTCTGCAATTCAAATTCCTAATAATTCTGCGAACTATCTGGTTTATTGCACAAATTGCTTTTTTTGGTTTGATTGCCTCTCGCATGGTTGTGCCTCAACTGGCAGACATTTATTTTGAATATTACATTGCAGGCGTCGTGATAATGATGCTCTATTCCACTTCTGTT
>SMTZ1_10008063_pt1 | contig 10977 bp, 10 predicted proteins | sample DeeMarSWOR136_30_FD_25667 | JGI IMG/M metagenome (IMG submission 25667)
TTATAAAATTATCTAAGCAGGGAAGACCATTTTTTATCCTTGTTGCTGTGAAAAATTAGAAAACAATTGACATAATACCTATAATAAATTATTATCGATCTATTTAAGCATCTTCAAATTCATCAATCATTCTATAGATTTCATCAATTAGATCCTCAACTAATATAGTTTTTTGTTCTTCAGAGACCATGTTTCTAACAGTTACTCGATTCTTTTCCATTTCATCTGATCCAACGATTAGGGAAATTATAACTCCTAGCTCACTAGCTCTTTTTAGCTGATTCTTTAGGTTTTTAAACCTATAATCAATAATACATGGAAAATCTTCTTGTCTTATAATACGAGCAAGATCTAGGGCATATATAGATACATCTTCATTTATAGATGCTATATAAATTGTATCTGAATAGTCTTTCTCTTTGATATCTTCTGGAATTAAATTATATGTACTAAGAAATAAGTAGAGAGTATACACACCCATACCAAATCCAGTACCAGTTATTTTCTCATCTGAAAAAATGGAGAGAAGATCATCATATCTTCCACCTCCAAATATACTTCTCTTGTTTTCAGTTCCTGTATCATACACTTCATAAATAATTCCTGTATAATAATCTAGACCTCTTACTGTACTTGAGGAAAATTTGCAATAATCCGACAGACCTGTTTCTAATAACAGTTTTTCAAACTTGATAAACTCAAGATATCCATTAGATTCAAAAAATTCATCAGGAATGACATCAAACCGCTTTAATAATTCATCAACACTCTGAGCATCTTTCAATTTTAATATATTTTGAATGATTACCTCATTTTGAAATGTCTCAATAATAAATTTTTCAAATTCTTCTTCTTCCATTTTATCTGATTTATCAAGTATTTTGTAAACTAGAGGTATCTCTTCTTTATTTAGCTTAATTATTACACTAAGAACTAAATCCATGAAACGTCGACTATTATAATAAATTTGGAATTGTTCTGCGGAGGCTCCAAATTCAGTGAAGATGTCCACAATTATATTAAAGATTTCAAGGTCACCATAAAGACTCTCCTCTCCTAGAATGTCAAAATTCGGTTGTTTAAATTCCCTAAGACGTCCTCTTTGAGGTCTTTCATATCTGAAACAAGTTGGAATACAGAACCACCTAATAGGCTTTTTAAGTTCTTGGCTTTTTTTTGCCACCATTCGAGCTAAAGAGGGTGTAAGTTCTGGAATTAATATTAGTTTCTCACCTTTCTTCTTTTCTACGATAAATGATTGTTCATTTACTAGTTCTTTAGATGATTTTGCAGCAAAAATTTCAATCGGTTCTATTTGTGGAGTTTCATATTCTTCATAACCATACCTCTCTGCTACATCTCGTAGTGTATCAATAATCCAATTGTATTCTCTCAATTCCGCGGGATAATAATCTCTCATTCCTCTGAGTGGTTCTTTTGAAAATTTCTTTGACATCAAATCACATCTATTTTCAGTATCTATTATTAAAAACTAAAAGGAAGGTTTACAAATATTTTTTTCTATTTAACAATAAGCTTTTTCTTATTTCTAAGATGAAATTAATTTATATTTATTATGATTTAACTACATTTCTGGAGTAATACTATTGTCTCAAGAAAAGATTTTTAGCGATATATTAGATTCCATTGTTAATTTAGATGAAGAAACAGCATTAGAGTTGGCAAATAAAGCAATAAATGATAATATGAATTTAATGGATGTTATAGAAAAAGGTTACTCAGCAGGTATTCGAAAAGTAGGTGAATTATGGGAAGAAGGTGAATTTTTCCTCCCTGAATTAATGAGAGGAGCACAAATTATGCAAAATTGTTTAGATTTACTTATTCCTCATCTAGAGAAAGGAACTGAAGAAATTTCACAAGGTACAGTTGTAATTGCAACAATTGAGGGCGATATTCATTCTATTGGAAAAACAATTGTCGGTACAATGCTGAGAGCTTACGGTTTTAAAGTTTTTGACTTAGGTGCTGATGTTCCTGCAGAAAAAATCGTTGATTTCGCAATCGAAAAAAAAGCAGATGTTATTGGAGTTTCTGCACTTTTAACAACTACTATGTTTGGTCAGAAAAAGATTATTGAAATATTAAAAGAACGCAATTTACTCGAGAGGTTCAAAGTAATTTTAGGAGGTGCTCCAGTAACAACTTCTTGGGTAAATGAATGTAACGCTGATGGATTTGCAGAAAATGCTATAGATGCTGTAAAATTAGTTAAATCTTTACTTAATAAATAAAAATATAATATGGAGAGATAAAGAGAGATATGTTATTTCACGATTGGTTAAAAGATGAATCAAAGATAGTTCTTTTTGATGGGGGGATGGGAACTGAACTGATTAAAAGAGGATTAGAAACAGGGAAGCTTCCAGATTTATTAAATATAGAAAAACCAGATATTATTGTAGAAATTCATAAATCGTATTATGAAGCTGGATCCGATATGTGCCAATCAAACACATTTGGCTCGACTCCCTTAAATTTGAAAAACCATAGTCTTGAAGATAAAATTACTAATATTATAGACAAGGCATTAGATAATATTCAAAAAGCATGTCCTCCAGGACGATTAGTCGTTGGTGATATTGGTCCAACTGGTGAATTTCGTCCACCAGTAGGAAAGGCAACAAGTGAAGAATGGCATTCTAGTTTTGCTACGCAGACAAGGTTATTGGAAAAAGGAGTAGCTTTATTTCACATCGAAACTATTTCAGATTTGGAAGAGATGCTAAGTGCTGTTCGAGCTGTAAAAGAGATTTCAGATAAACCTATTATTGCTTCAATTACATATAAAAAAACAAAAAGAGGATTCTTCACAATTATGGGAGATCCTTTAGAAAAATGTATTAATGCATTAGAAAATGAAAAAGTAGACGTAATTGGAGCAAATTGCACACTTGGTTCGGGTGATATGTTAGATTTAGCAAAACAAGCAGTTAATATGACGGAACTACCAATCTCTGTAAAACCTAATGCGGGACAACCAAGAATAGAAGGAACAAAGACATATTATGATCAACCGATTGAAGAATTTGTTCGAGATATTCAAGATATGATAAATTTAGGTGTAAAAATTGTTGGTGGTTGTTGTGGCACAACTCCTAAGACAATTAATGGAATTCGTAAAATTATTGATAAAATTTAAAAAATAAAAAGAAAGTAAGGAAATGCCAATAATTAGACCAAAAATTCGCATATTAGATGACGATCACAAGAAATTGATCTTAAGTGAAGCAAAATCAATTTTAGAAACACAAGGAGTTTTTATTGAAAACCGACAAGCAACCGAAATTTTTGACCAACTGGGTATAAACCATGAAGAGGAACGATATTTTATTCCCTCAGATTTGATTGATGAATGCCTAAATTCAGTCCCTCATCAAATTACATTATTCGATCGGGAAGGAGAGGAACATATTACACTAAAAGATGATCAAGTACATTTTGATCCAGGATCAGCTGCCATCTTTATACTTGATGAAAATACTGGAGAAATAAGGGAGGGTCAATCTAAAGACTTTATTCGATTTTCTAAGGTTGTTGAACAACTTAAATATATTGAAGCTCAAAGTACAGCATTGATCTATCAAGATGTTCCAAAAGATGCTCAAGATTGGCATCGATTATATTTGGCATTATCTAATTGTTATAAACCAATAGTAACTGGGACGTTTAGAAAAGAGAGTTTTTCTATAATGAGAGAAATCTTATTAGCTTGTAGAACCTCTGAAGATGATCTAGCTCGAAAACCATTAGCTATTTTTGATGCATGTCCCAGTCCGCCATTGAAATGGTCAGATCTAACTACACAATCATTAATTGATGCTGCTAAAAGCATGATACCTTCTGAATTTGTTTCAATGCCATTAGCGGGAGCGAGTGCTCCAATTACTTTGATAGGTTCAATTACTCAACATTGTGCTGAATGCCTAGCAGGAGTAGTAATTGTTCAGTTAGCAAGGCAAGGAGCTCCATTAATTTGGGGCGGTTCTCCTGCTGTATTTGATATGAAACATGGGACAACTCCGATGGGTGCTATTGAAACAATGATGATTAATCTTGGAGATATTGAAATGGGAAAATTCCTAAAGATACCAACACATGCTTATATGTCGCTAAGTGACTCTAAGATGCCCGATAGTCAAGCAGGTTTTGAAGCAGGAATGGGCGCGTTACTTGGAGCTCTTGGAGGGATTAACATGATTTCAGGTCCGGGGATGTTAGATTTTGAATCTACTCAAAGTATTGAAAAACTTATTATTGATAATGAAATTGTTGGAATGGTAAAAAGGTTTATTGAAGGAATTGAGGATTATGGAACTCCATTTGCCTCAGAAATTTTAAAAGATTATGAAGATAAAGAAGAATTACTTTCTCACCCCTCTACATTGAAATATTTCAGAAAAGAATTGTTTCTTCCGAGTCCAATAATAGATAGAATGACTCGGCATTCATGGAGAGAACAAGGTTCTAAATCCGCGAGGAAAAGGGCAAAAGATGAAGCAAGTAAATTACTTAATAACCCTTCTGTTAAACCCATAAATGAGTCACTCCAGAATCAGTTAAATAAAATTGCTTCAACATATATAAAATAAATTATATTTATACAATTTCAATTGGACATTCTTAAATGACAGGAAAAACAATTGCAGAAAAGATTTTATTAGCACATAATCTTTCAGGAAATGAGATCAAATCAGGTGATATTATAAATGCAAAAATCGATCTAATTATGAGTCATTTTGGGACTGCAAAAGTATCTTCAGATTTTAATAAAATTAGAAATCCTAAAAAAAGAAAAGTGTTTGATCCGAATAAAATTGTTGTAATATTTGACCACTACAATCCTGCCCCAACCGAAAGATGGGCTGCGATTCATAACATGATTCGAAATTTTGTCAAGAAGCAAGGAATCACGAATTTTTATGATATCAAAGAAGGCATTTGTCATCAGGTTCTTCCTGAAAAGGGTCATATTAAACCTGGAATGTTAATAGTGGGAGGAGATAGCCATACTACAACATACGGTGCATTCAATGCGGCAAGTTGTGGTGTTGGAAATACTGATCTTTTTTATGCATATGTAAAAGGAGAATTATGGTTTAGGGTGCCCCATACAATAAAATTCAATATTACTGGCAAGCTTCCTCATAACGTGATGAGTAAAGACATTATTATTAAAATTGCAGGAGATTATTCAGCTGAAGTTGCTAATTACAAGTCAATAGAATTTACAGGGAAAACAATGGAAAGCTTAAGTATTGCCTCTCGTATGACAATGTCTAATTTTGCGTTAGAATTGGGGGCAAAATTTTCATTTGGGGTTCCTGATCAAAAGGTAATAAATTGGGTTAAAGAAAGAACCAATAAATCCTTCGAGTTAGTAAAACCTGATTATGACGCCACATATGAAAAATTTTATGAAATGGAAGTTAACGATTTAGAACCCCAAGTTTCTTGTCCAAACACAATTGATAATGTAAAATCTGTTTCTGAGGTAATAGGCACAAAAATTAATCAAGCATTTCTAGGATCTTGTACAAATGGAAGATATGAAGATTTAGAGGTTGCCGCAAAGATTTTGGAAGGAAAAGAAATTCATAGAGACGTTCGAATGATTGTAACACCAGCGTCAAAAATGATCTGGTTAGAGGCTGCAAAATCTGGTATTGCTGAAATCTTAATAAATGCAGGTGCCATTATTACTAATCCTAGTTGTGGTGCTTGTTTTGGTGGTCAAGGAGGTATTCTTGGTCCTGGTGAAGTATGTATTTCTAGCTCAAATAGGAATTTTCAAGGTCGAATGGGAAGCATTAATTCAAAAGTTTATTTAGGATCACCAGCAACTGTAGCTGCTTCTGCATTAAAAGGGGAAATAGCTGATCCGAGAGATTTTTAAAAGGTGATTGAAAATTTCACGAAAAGATAGAGAGTATAAAGATGTTTTAAAAGGTAATGTATGGGTTTTTCCGGATAATGTGGATACTGATGCTATCTCACCGAGTCAATATATAAACGATCCGAAAGAAATGGCAAAACATACATGTGAAACTATAAATAAAGATTTCGCAAGTAAAGTAAAGGATGGTGATATCATAGTAGCGGGAAGATATTTTGGATGTGGGTCAAGTCGAGAAACAGCACCAACAATTCTCCAACAAAAAGGAATTGTTGCTATAATTGCAGAATCATTTGCCCGTATTTTTTATCGATCCTCTTTTGCTCTTGCTCTCCCTATATTGGAAATCGATGATATCTCCAAACACTTCAAAACTGGAGAGGAAATGGAAGTTGATATCCCAAATGCGGAAGTAACAAATTTAACTAGCGGTAACAAGTTCAAGGGAACTAAAATTCACCCAATTCTTTTAAATTTTCTTAAAGCTGGAGGTTTAGAAAACCAACTTATTGAAGAATTAGGAAAATAAGATATTATCGGAAAATTTTGGCTAAAAAATCGCCATTATTTTCTTTATGTAAAATTTCGCAAGACCAACCCAGTTCCTTACTAGTATTTGTTAAAGTGTGGGGATCAATATGTAAAATTTGAAATTTCTCTCCTAATTGCCCCTTATATTCTATTTGAAGTCTTATTTCTCCAAAATAACGTCCTGATTTCAAATTTTCACTTTGATAAGCTAAATGTATTTGATTTGTAGTTAGTCGAACATCCAAAGAATCTAATAGTATAAATCCTCCAGGATTTAAAAGATCTTTACAATAATTCAAGAATTTTTTGAGTCCTGGTAAATCTTCCACAAATCCTATTGATCTACCCATAAGAAGGATAATATCAAATGTAATTTCTTTTAAATCATAAACTGTTGAACATTTTACATTTATTACACCTCTTTTTTTCATAATCTCACATGCGTCGATAGAAATATCAATTGCATATACCTCTAATCCTTTTTTTTGAAGTTCAAGGCTATGAGGTCCTACACCTGCCCCGATATCTAAAATTCTTCCATGACATAATGCAATTGCTTGCTTTTCTATTAAAGAAAAGTCTTTTTCAATGCGAAAATAAGGGAAGATATAAAGATCCTCACTCAGCCCATCGTCTCTATGGAAAATTACTTTAGCTTGTTTATTTCCTTTATGAAATTCTTTAAGTGCTAAACCAAAAGGTTCCATTGATTTTTGGGACATAATGAATGGATACCTTCTATTTGATATATATTTTCTTATTAAGCTATTCTTTCGTTTTTATTATATTTGCAAAGTATAAGATAAGCTTAATATAAATTTGATTTAAATTTATAATTATTACAATATTTTCCTACAATAATTAAATATTCTGAAAGTTGATGAAAAATTCCAAAGTTAATTGAGAAAAATGAAAAAGGATTCTCACTCTTTTTAAACAAGGGTCGGTGTGGTGGTTGTAGGGCGTGTATCGCTGTATGTCCCACAGGAATCTTGGAACTTAGTGATGAATTGAATTATAGAATTGCTTATGTACCTAAAGTTAAAGAGGGCAAAGCAAAATACTGTACAGGTTGTCGTAGGTGTGAACTCGCCTGTCCAGATTGGTGTATTTATGTATTAGATGAAGAAAAGACTTCTAATGAAAAAGCTAAAACTTAATGAGGTGATCAAAATAGAAAAAATTGATAATAAGAGGTACTTACCAGAGGGAAAACATGTTCTAATGGGTAACGTAGCCATGTCAGAGGGAGCACTATCTGCAGGTTTAAATTTCTTTGGAGGTTATCCAATCACTCCAAGTACAGAAGTAATTGAACATCTAGCTATAAGAATGCCTGAAGTTGGAGGAGTATGTATGCAGATGGAAGATGAATTAGCATCAATTAATGCTGTAATGGGCGCTTCTCTTGTAGGAGCTAAATCTATGACTGCAACATCAGGACCAGGATTTTCTCTAATGGTCGAAACTATTAGTATGGCAGCTTGTTTAGAAATACCATTTGTGTTCTGTGATGTTCAAAGAAACGGTCCTGGTACGGGATTTGTTACTGAACCTCATCATAACGATTTAGGCTTGATGCGTTTTGCAGGCAATGGTGAATTTGGTGTTATAGCATTAGCTCCAATGAATTGTCAAGAACTTTTTGACCTTACAATTACAGCCTTTAATTTTGCTGAAACATATCGCTGTCCTGTCTTTATTGTTTCTGATGCATATCTAGGACATCTTCATGAACCATTATATATACCATCAAAAGAGGAAATTATAAAGAAAGTTATTCCTCGTGAATTGCCTTCCGATTTTACTAATAAATATTCTTTTCTTGATCGTAAAACTGGTAATTATATAATTCCAAAACCACCAATAATGGGTACTGATTATGTACCACTAATGTTTCTACATCAAGCACATAATTCTAATGGCATGTCTTCCCAGAGAGAAGCACTTCCCTTCACAAAAATGTTGATTGATAAATTAACAACAAATATAGATAAGATTTCTCTTGCTGAAGAATATCAACTAGATGATGCTGAAATAGTGATCATTGCTTATGGGTTACCAGTGAGAACTAGCTATCGTGCTGTTGATATAGCACGGAGAGAAGGAATCAAAGTTGGAATATTTAGACTTATAACTGTATGGCCCTTTCCTGATGAGAAGGTAAAAGAAGTAGTAAAAGATGCTAAAGCTATTATTGTGCCTGAATTGAATTATACTGGTATTATTGCAGAACAAGTTGAGCGAGTCACGAAATTAGAAACGCCAATTATTAAAGTTCCTAAAATCTGCGAATTTCATCATCCAGATGACATATTAAAAGCTATAAGGGAGGTGGCAAAATAATGTCAAGGTATCCGAGTGAACAGCCAGAACATCCTTATCTTTCAATTTCTATGCCTGGAAAATATCTTGGAGGTTATTTCTCTCTTTTCTGTGCGGGATGTGGTTATGGAATAATAGGTCAGCTCTTCAACCGAGTTTTTGAGGATGAAAAATTAGATCCAAAATTGTATCCAGTAGTTATTGGAATTGGATGTTATGGTCAAATACTTTTAACTTTACACCATGCTACTCAGAGAATCTTAACATTACATGGTCGAGCTCCAGCATTAGCAACTGGTATGAAGATGGCGAACCCGAATATGAAGCCTATTATTTTTTCTGGAGATGGTGATTGTCTAGGGATAGGAGGTAATCATTTCATGCATGTATGCCGAAGGAATCTTGATTGTGTTATTCTCATTTTTAACAATAGTATTTATGCAATGACAGGTGGACAGGGTGCGCCTACAACCTTATTTGGAGCAATGAGCTCAACTACCCCATATAAAATGTTCGAGAATAGAACCGATGGTGTAAATGTTGCACTCACAGCAGGTGCTTCTTACGTTGCTAGAACTACAGTAGCTCATCCTCGAACTCTAATGAAATATTTTAAGAAAGCATTAAAGCATAAAGGCACTTCTGTAATTGAGATTATAACTCCTTGTATTACATATTTTGGTAGAAAAAATCTAGATAGTTTGGGAGCTGAAAATTTAGGGATAGAAGGTCAAAAAATGGATAATACTGGTATAATGATTGATTGGATAAAAAGAAATAGCGTTCGTATAAATCAAGCGAAATTCATGACAGAAAAGGAATTGCTAAATAAATATATCATTGGAGAATTTAGATATAATCCTGATAAACCGGAATATTCTGAAGAATATGATAAGATTAAGAGGATTGCAATGGAGGGAAAGTAGTATATGACTCGTTATGAAATACGGATAGCTGGTTTTGGTGGGCAAGGAGTAATTACTCTATCGAAAATGATTATTACTGCTGCTTCAATATATGAAAATCTAGCTGCTACTCAAACAGAGGCATATAGCGCTTCTGCTCGTGGAGGTAGTTGCTGGGCGGAAGTGGTGGTGGAATTAGATAAAAATATTGAAACTATAGATTATCCTCAAGCATTAAGCCCTTATGATTTTTTGATTGTACTTTCTGGTGAATCTGCTGCTCGTGTTAACCCCAGTTTAATAAAAGAGGAGAAAAATACAGGATATTTAGTTTGGGATCCCTCTACAATTGCAACGTTTAAAGCCGTGGAGAAAATTCAAAAATCTTTAAGTATTCCTGTCCAAAAAATAGCCGTGGAGAATTTTGGGAATATAGTTTTCGGAAATTCTATCCTTTTTGGGGTATTTACAGTCCTCTCAGGGATAATATCTGAAGAATCAGCTATTGAAACATTAAAAAAATTCGTACCAAGATCAACGTTAGATAAAAATTTAGAAGCTTTTGAACTTGGGAAAAAGGAAGCACAAGATTTCATGAAAGGTTTAACGGAGGCTAATTAAAATTATGTATGTTGAGAAAGTTAAAAAAGGATGGCAAGAATTAGAATCTGAAATAATCAGAACAGGGAAATGTGTTTATTGTGGAGCATGTGGAGCCTTTTGTGCGAACATTAAATTTGACGTCTCAAAAGAAATTCCTATTGAAGATGGTTCATGTAAAGATTCTAATACATGTAGAGATGGATTCGGATTATGCTATAATTTATGCCCAAAAACCGGAAATGATCAAATTAGTCTCTGCGAGATTAACAGATATAGCAAAGGAAAAAATTCCTATTGAAGCTGGACCTATTACTGCATTACTATTTACAGCCATGCAAGCAGAATTAATCGATTGTGCAATAATTACAGATAAAGATGAAAATTTTGTCCCCTTTCCTATAATGGCAAAAAATCAAAAAGAGTTATTTAATGGAGTAGGATATAAACCAAGCCAAAGTCCTACATTGTCGTTGATAGGAGAGGCGATAAATAAAGAGTATACCAATACTGCCGTTGTTGGCACTCCCTGCCAAATACAAGCATTAAGGAAATTACAGAACCATCCAATATTCGATTATGAAGCACATGATTTAATTTCATTGGCAATAGGGACTTTCTGTTTTGGAACATATTATAATCAACTTTTAACTCAATGCTTCCAGGAAAATGGCATTAATAACAATGAAATAATAAAGA
>SMTZ1_10019615_pt1 | contig 10976 bp, 9 predicted proteins | sample DeeMarSWOR136_30_FD_25667 | JGI IMG/M metagenome (IMG submission 25667)
CCTGGCCTCGATTTCATGGTGGTTGATGTTATAGTTTGTGGGGTCGATGTCTGCGAAGACGGGGGTAGCGCCGCACCGGGAGATTACTTCAGCGGTAGCGAAAAAGGTGAAGGGCGTGGTGATAACGGCGTCACCCTGCCCCACGCCACAGGCGAGCAGGGCAAGCTGCAAGGCATCGGTACCCGAGGCAACACCTATTCCGTACTTAACACCGCAGTAAGAAGCAATTTCCTCCTCGAGGGCTTTTACCTCAGGACCAAGGATAAAGTCGCCACTTTCCATGACCCTTCCGACCGAGCTATTGATTTCATCTTTCAGTGACGAATATTGGGCCTTCAGGTCGACCAGGGGTATATCCACTTCCCCTCCTCTTTTAAGCGTGTCTTTACGTTTTAGCGACTGTGTAGCAGCGTGCGGGCCATTCCCGCCAGTACCCTGGGGGTTTCTACCAGGTTGTAGGGGAACGCGCCTGCCACACTCAGGCTTTCCCTGATGCCCTTTCTGTTCTCGTGGTTTTTGAAATAGTGCAGCATCAGGGCCGTGTGTAAAAATGCATTTCTCTGTTTCAGCTTCCTGCGTAGTTCTCCGGATACTACAGACGGCTGGCTCATCCAGTATTCCAATATCTGAAAGACCTCACCGAACATCTCCGCCTGTTTGGCACTGCTGATACTTCCGTCGTGGATTCTGTATTTGGCGAGAGGACGCTCGTAATAATCAAAGTGGTAATGCCGGGCTATCCTCAACCATAAATCATATTCCTCGGCTATTTCATAGCTGGGATTAAACACCCCCACCTCGTTAAGCACTTCCTTTCTGATAACTGCCGTCAGAAGAGGGACAAAATCGTTAAGAAGCAGTTCATTAAAGACATACCCACGGCAGGGCCTGTAAGAATCGAAATAGGTGTTCTTTCTAAGGTTTCCGTCGCCGTCAATCAGGTAGCAGTCGGAATAGACCAGCCCCGGCCTTTCGTTCGAATCCAGGAGTCCGACCTGTTGCTCAAGCTTGTCCGGCAACCATATATCATCGCAGTCGAGGAAGGCGATGTATTCGCCCCTCGCCTTTTCGATAGCTGCGTTGCGGGCTGCCCCCAGGGATAGAAAAGTGTCGCCTCTGAAGTACCGCAGAGGCTCTCCGTAGCTTAAGGCAATTTCACTGCTGAAGTCGCTGGACTGATTATCCCAGAAGACGATTTCGTAGTCCTGAAACGTCTGCTGGTAGACACTGTCTAGGGCCTGGCGTAAATACTTCCTCGAATTGTGGCAGTTCACAATCACACTGACCAGCGGCATCTGCTGAAAACTACCCATGCTTTAATCCCCAGTCGTACGGTATCTCATTAGTGAACGGGTCCAAGCGTGAAATCTCGTCCGGCGTGTAGGGTATAGTGGCACAGTTGGCAACGATGGCGGGTATGATTCCAATTCCTTTGAAGCCGTTGTAAACCCCCGAAGGGATTTTCACCAGAACATAATTGTCCTCTCCCATAAAAATTTCCTGGATTTCTCCCCTAGTGGCGGAATCCTCCCTGGGGTCGTACAGGACAAGCTTAATCATGCCTGAGACGACGGCGTAATTGAGCGTCATTTCAGAGTGGATGTGCCAGCCCTTTACCACTCCTGGATATATCACGGAGAAGTATATCTCACCGAACTGCTCGAAGTGCGGTGCATCGGCCCTGAGCATGTGCATGACCTTTCCCCGCTCATCGGGGAACTGCTTGAGGGGTATTACCTGTACGCCTTCTATCATATTGGCCCCCTGTCCACTTATCGTTGAAGAACTCTCTGTACCAGGCAATGGTCTCTATGAGTCCTTGCTCCGGACTGTAACGGGGTTCCCAACCAAGCACCTTTCTCGCCTTTTCTGCAGAGAGGTACTGGTGCTTTATCTCGTTCCTGGCCTCATTCTTTACGAGCGGGCGCAGGTCTTCTCTGCCCATGAGCCTCAGTATCTCATTCGTCAGTTCCAGAACGGTAAGCTGAATCTCGTTAGAGAAATTGAATACTTCCCCGTATATGGGCAATTTTTCCATTCTTTCTGCCAGGAGTAGGTAGGCTTCAACCGCATCCAGGATATAGATATAGTCTCGAATGAGACTGCCGTCGCTTCTAATTACCGGTCGCTCGTTCAGGAGCACCATGCGAATCGTTCCGGGGACGATGCGATTGAAGTTAACGTCGCCGCCGCCGTAGAAGTTGCCGCACCTGGTGACGCATACGGGAAGCCCATAGGTGCGATGGTAGGACGTGGCCAGCAAGTCGGCACAGCTCTTGGATACATCATAGGGGTGGGCGCCTCTAAGTGCCGCCTCCTCGGTATACGGCAGGATTTCATGCTCGCCGTAAGCCTTGTCGCTGGAGGCGACGATAATCCTTTCCACGGTAGGGCTCCGACGGCAGGCCTCCAGTATATTCCAGGTACCCCTGATATTGGTGTCAAAGGTCGATATCGGGTTCCGGTTGGCAATGGTGACGATGGTCTGCGCTGCTAGGTGGAAAACAGTATCTATTTCGTATTCATTCAGGATACGTTCCAGCAGGAAGTAGTTTTCCACCTCACCACGGACGGTAGCAATGCGGTCACCCAGCCCCAGACGGCAGAAATTGGCCCGGGGTACATTGTCCCTTATCAGGCCAACGACATTTGCCTGCCGCTCCACCAGTGCCTGGGTTAGCCAGGAGCCGAGAAAGCCGGTACAGCCCGTAACCAGTACATTTTTATCCTGCCAAACTTCCATAGGTCTACTCCCATACTTTCCAGAATGCCTGATTGTTTTGCCACAGTCTGGTCAGATATTCTACATCCCGGTAGGTATCCATACACGCCCAAAGGCCGTCATGGACATAAACCATTAATTCACCTGCGGCGGTGAGTGCCTCTAGGGGCCCTCTTTCGAAGTCGCAATTATCGTCATCACTCAGATAGTCGAAAATTTTTCGATTGAAGACGAAGAAGCCACCGTTAATCAGTCCTGCGGAGGTCTGCGGCTTCTCGGAGAATTGCAGTGCCCGGTCCCCTTCCAGCACCAGTTCACCGAATAGAGAGGGCGGTCGGACGCCGGTAACCGTGCCTATTTTCCCGTGCTTATTGTGGAAAGCAAGCAGCTTCTGGATATTAACGTTGGCCACGCCATCGCCGTAGGTCAGCATGAACACGTCTTCCGTGATGTATTTTTGGATTCTTTTCAGGCGGGCGCCCTTGAGTGCCTTATCGCCGGTATCCGCCATGGTAACGCTCCAGTCATCGTGATTGCTGGTGTTATGCAGAATTGTTGCCTTCTTATTACCCAGTTTGATTGTCAAGTCGCTGTTCAGGAATTCATAGTTCAGGAAATAGTCCTTAATGACCTCACCTTTGTATCCTAGACAGAGGACAAAGTCCGAACAGCCGTAATGGTTGTAGATTTTCATGATGTGCCAAAGGATGGGTTTGCTACCTATCTCTACCATCGGTTTGGGTTTGAACTCGGTCTCCTCTCTGAGCCTGGTACCCAGACCGCCGCAGAAAATTACTACCTTCGGATTCACTTATATGTCCTCCCTCATGCTGGAGTCAGCTACTCAAACCATTAATTACACCACTAATCACCTGCGACACGTCCTCGTCGGTCAGCCCGCAGTGCAGTGGAAGGGTCAGTATCTCCTGGTAGGCCTGTTCTGTCTGGGGCAGGTCCCTCTGGGGCTGACGGTAAAATGCGTGCAGGTGGTTCGGTATATAGTTAATCCCGGTCTCGATGTCACGCTCCTTGAGATAATCGACCAGATAGTCGCGCCGTCCGTCCTTTACCCGGATGACATAGATGTGGGGTGCGACGGAATCGTAATCGATATTAAGGCACTGAATCAGCGGGTGGCATCGAAACGATTCATTATAGCGGCGGCAAATCTCTTTTCTCCGGGCGATAAAGCGGTCGAGCTTGGCCAGTTGCGCCAGGCCGATGGCGGCGTTTATATTGCTCATGTGGTAGCGGTATCCCTGTGTCCTCACCTCGTAAAACGAGGCACGGTCTTTCCACAGGCCCGTCTGCGACGGGCGGTCCATGCCCAGCAGCCTCTTCTGCCGGACCAAATTGTCCAGTTTACCGTCACCGGTGACCACCGCTCCGCCTTCCCCGCATGTGATATTCTTGATGGAGTCGAAGCTGAAACAGGCGATGTCACCGAAGCTGCCAATCATTTTCCCGTGGTAGAGTGAGCCCAGTGCATGAGCGGCATCTTCGATTATCCTTATCTTGTCTTCGGCAGCAATATCCAGCAGCGCCTCCATATCGCAGGGATTGCTGGCGTAATGGACCGGCATAATAGCTCTGGTTCTGGGGGTGATACAGCGTTTGACGTCATCAATATCGGTCAGCAGGGTATCGGGATAGACGTCGCAGGGGACGGGGGTAGCGCCGGTGGCCGATACCGCCTGAAATGAGCCGACGAAGGTTAGCGAGGGGACAATGACCTCATCGCCCCTGCCTATTCCGGCGGCGTCCATTGCCAGGTGCAGTGCCGCCGTACCGTTGCTGGTGGCGATTACATATTTTGCCCCCAGGTATTTCTTAAGTGCCTCTTCGAATTCATCTACCTTGGTTGCCAGACCGAAGTAGCCATAGTCAAAGGCCTCTTTTACCTGTGCCAGTTCCTCTTCCCCGAGGCATGCTCTTGATACCTTAATCATCTCTGTCACCTGAAATTACTTGGTGGTCATAGCCAGGATATAGCGCCCGCAATCCGCATAAGTCTCGGCCAACTGCGTTTCGAGGTCGGACAACTCCGACTGCTGTTTTTCACTCAGTAAAGAGGGTCGTGCGATTGTCTCCAGCGGGTCGCCCTCGATACCTGAAAAGATACCGATACCCCGGCACATGGTGTTTCTGTAGCCGAGCCTGCTCAGCAGTTCGACTACTTCATTGGTGGTTTGCCAGGAAAATGTTACTGCTCCCCCGAATACCTTGCCTGTCTGTTGCGTGGCGGCTAACCTGGCCCCGGCAAAATTACGTTCCCTTATTGTGTGCAGCAGGTTGAAATACTTGGAGCGGAAGCTTATGAAGGCCAGGCCATCTGATTTCATGATTCGGTGAACGTGCTGCAGAGCTTTGTCGTATTGGGGTAGCATCAGTACGACTTCAGTAAAAACAACGCAGTCGTAACTCTCTGAAGGGGTCTTTTCCAGGAAATGTGGTGCGTCATCAACGAGAAATTCTGCGTTTGGCACTCCTTTTTCTTCGGAATATCTTCGGGCTGTCTCAATAGCTTCTTTCGTGAAATCCACGCCGATAACCCGGCCGTTCCGGTTCCATGCGGCCAGGGGTATCGTTAAACGCCCCTGACCACAACCCAGGTCGAGAATGTTAATCCCTCTATCCGGGAACTGCTCATCGAGTTTTGATAGAATCCAGTGCAGGTACTGGCCTGCGTAGTACGGTTCATCGGGAGAAGTGACCATATCATGTATGTTAGCTGTACGTTGGATATTCCTTTTGGCCAGGTCCTTCTCACCGTACCTGATGATGCCGCATAGGTGTATTAGACGGCTGATAACCTTTCCTACTAAAGGCCTGAGCAGTTTCTTCATTGATTTACATCAACCTCAATCATGCGGCACGAAAAAAGCGCCAGAATTTATAATTCTATCCTTTGTGCAAGTAACTCATTCAGCATCGTTTCTCCCCACATCGGGTATGTTCGTGGTTCACGGTAGTATGGATATGCCTTGGTATTTTGCTCCATGACACTGAGTGGCCCGATAAGCTCCAATAGCTGGGCTGGTAACCCTGAAAGCCTTTGATACAGAGCTAACCACCTCCCGATGTAATTTTCGAGATTACTTCTGGCTATTGTGCCCAGCAAGCTATCGCTTGTTTTCATGTTGGTGTAGCTCAGTATAATCGGGTTAAATATCAGGTTGGCCAGGTCAAAGAAGGGAAGCCCTTCGCTTTCAAAATGCTCGAAGTCTACTATGCTAACCCTGTCGCCGCTAAAGAGCAGGTTGCACAAATCGTAGTCTCCGTGTACAGCACAGACGGGTATCCGCAGTCCGTCGAGCTTTTCTATTGCCTGCACCAGGTCTCCGATGCGTGAGTCTACCTCTTCAGTCAAGCGTTCCTGTTCGTTTAATGTTTCTCTCTGTGATTCGATGACCGACAACAGGTGAGGGGTGGCTTCGACTTCGCTCACCTGCGTATATCGCTGGAACGTCGCCAGGAACCTGATTGCTGACTGAATAGAGCTGTCAAGTTTTCTTAGATTTTTGGTAGTGAAGCCGGTGTTCAGGTTAAATTTGGAAGGAGCGCCTTCGAGATACTGTGTGACCAGAATGCTGATATTATCGATGTTGCCAGAATATAAGAGTCGGGGGATACATGCACTAAGCTCGGTATCCATCAGCAGTCGGTTGACGGTCTTCAGGTTTTTAGCCTCGTTCTCCAGGATGTCGGCATACCTGTTGTTCCGACAGACCTTGCAGAAGCAAGCGGGTCTGGTATCATTGTTTTCGTAGATTAGAAAGTTGGCGGCGTGGTAACTACCGGCGCGCCCGCCAGACTTGACCACTTTAATGTCTGACGGTGCTGAGCCGTCCAGCAGGCCAGCTTTTCTCAGCGTCTCCACCGGGAGCCTTGGCCATGATGATGAAGCTTGGCGAGCTGTATTTGAGCAGTCCTGCCGGGAACATCTTGACGGCCAGCTTCTGGTACCAGCGCGCATTGTGGACTGGTATGGCCACCTCCTTCCAGTGTCTTATCAGGTCGGCGGGGATTATCATTGACGGCTGTATGTAGTGAGAGAAAGCGCCGTAGTACTCCATATCTGTGAACCCGCCGTCCCGCAACAACGAACGGTAGCCCCTTGAGGAATAGGTATAAGTCCGGTACTCGCAGTTCAGCTTCCATCTGGTGATGGTGTTGGCCAGAAATCTTGGCAGGAAGGACACGTACATGATGTTCATGTGTTCGTCAGGCACTCCTGCCAGATATGGGTAACCGATGCTATTCTCGATTGCCAGATATAGGTGGCCGCCCCGCTTTAGCACCCTCTGAATTTCACGCAACACCTCTACCTGCACCTGGCGCGGGTCCTTCGAATACACCGCCGAGTCCTGCCGTCTTTTGCCCCAGTGAATCTCCAGCACCACGTCTTGGTCAAAGGCAACCCACTCCAGGACACCGCTTAGAACAACCAGGTCAAAATAGCCATCGGGAAAGGGGAGCCGTTGTACCGGTGAGGCCACGATATGCACATTCCTGAAGCCCATCTGTTTGGCGCGTATCTTCAGGAAAGCCAGCGTTTCTATTGTTTTATCGACGGCAAAGACTTCGCCGCAATGTTGCGCGGCCGGTATGGCGAGACCGCCCCACATGCTTCCAGCATCCAGAACACGGGATTCACCATTGACAGGCCATAGATATTGAGCATCGGCGCGGTCGAACGGCTCTATATGCTCAACGTACTGTGGAATCAGCTCACGGGCGGCCTTGAGCCAGTCGCCGCTTTCTCTGGCTCTGTTATTCAGTTCTTGCATCGTTTCCCGGCGGACATTACACCAGTACTCGTCTTTCTGGCCAAAACTGGGGATGCCGTCCACTACCGGGTATTCTTTCCTGCAGGAGCGACAGGTAAGAGCCCTTTCATGCGAGGATAGCTCACCATGACAGAAGGGACATATCAGGTCAGCAAAACTCAAATCTTCGATTGTCTCCAGCTTCATAGCAGAACCCCATGCAACAATATCGTGACCACGCAACTCACCTCATATATCAGGCCCTTTTCATCTGCATAATTATTCCGCGCATCTCTCCCGCCAGTATTTTCATATCGCGGAACGATAAATAGTCCCGGTAAAACAACCCGATTACGAAGCCCCATACGACAACCTGGGCTGCTAATGATATCCCGGTGAAGGTCCAAACGTTAGAAATCGCTGAGTCGAGGTAGCTGTGGATGAAGTAGAATGGGACTGTTATTGCGAAAGGTACCAGGATTCTAGTGACAAACCTGACGAACTCATTAGTATCCGTGAAAATGTAACTCCTGATAAAACGATACAACAGGAGTGTCACCAGGCCTTGCGTGCAGATAGTTACCCAGGCAACGCCGACCACGCCGTACCCGAGGTTGATTACGAGAATATTGAAGGCTATATTTAATGCCAGGCCGATTGAGTAAAGCAGTAAGAAGACGCTCTGCTTATTTATTATGCTCGAGGTCAGGATAACTGCCGGAATTATAGAGGCGGAAGCAAGATACAGATTGTACGAGAGTACGTGAAATATGGGTATGCTGCTGGCATATTGGGTAGTTATCAGGCTGGCTATCAGATAAAAAACAACTTGTGAAACAGGGACAAGGATAGCGGTACCAAGGGTTATATAGATGGCTATTCGTTTCAGGTCTTTAAAGCCTTCGTAGATGCTCTCAGCCTTTCCCGCTTCCTTCCATAAGACCGGTTGAAGTACGTTGCCAAACTCGACGGGGATGTTGAACACCAGCATGATAAATCCCATAGCATATACGTAAAATCCCAGCTGGTCGAGGGGGAGTGTTGAGGCTATAATTGTTCTATCCGCCAGTCGAAATCCCCAGTATACCAGCGTCCCTGCCTGAAGGACGACGCCAAATTTCACCAGCCTGTGGGTTTCTTTCCAGTCCAGTCGGAAACGGAATTCGATTGGCCCTTTTCGCCAGTAATAAATACCCATAGCTATGGCCGCTCCTATCGGTGCAATTAACAATGCATAGACCTTCAGCCAGTGTATGCAGGCCAACGTTAGCAGCGGTATCGCGATGCCGGCGATGAGCCTCCCCTTGGCGGCTACATTGAAGTTCTGCCTCAGGAAGTTTACGCCCGCCCAGTAATTTACAAAACGGTTGGTGATAAAGCTGACTGCCACGATAATCAGGCCGAATTTCAGGAGTGGTTCTGAGTAAAAGAAGGAGACCCCGAGGAGGACAGCAAACGGCAATATTGAATACAGTATGTCTGAAGTAATGGAGATATTCTGTATTCTCAGCGCTTCTTTTTCCTCACCCTTTCCTAGGAGTACCGGCACTTCTCTGAAGCCAGCGCTGGTAAGCCCCAGACCCACAAAACCGGCATACATCAGCCACAACCCCAGGAAACCATACGTCCCGTATTCCTCCGGCGCCAGTATGGTCGCCACGTATATGGTTACCAGCATTGACATAAGTGCATAAACAATCTGCACCGAACTGAATTTCAGAGAGTTTTTAGCTATATTTATGATGCTTATTGCCATTTGACTATCAGAATCCTGCCCAAGGTTGTTTAAGTCATACAATTCGATTTGGTCACTTATCTGCTACAGCTTACCGGCAATTACTCTAATACATGTTCCTTCGCTTCCATATTGAAAATCATCTGATGATAGGAACTTAAATACATTCTGAGTAGAGAAGAGTTTCCCATATAATTTTTTGAGATACTCCTTCGGAGGTGATTCCGGAAACAGGTTTGAAGTAATTCTAGATATCCTGTTTAGCCTGCCGTCAGCAGGTTCTTGTTTCCCTCCATTGCGAGTGCTCTTAATATATTCTTCCCACCATTCGGAGTGTTTTTGGCTGCAGCAGCCCATGAATCTTAGATTGAGTCCGGATTTCTCCAGCGCAGTCCTGAGGCTCGTTTCGTTGAAGAAGGAAAGGTGGGGAGCGTCATTATACCGCATGTTTCGGCGAGTGATCAGGTCAGAGTTTGGCACCTCACATAAGAATATCCCGTCATCAGTAAGAAGAGTCTGAATGTACTGCAAAACAGGAATAATCTCATCACCGTTGTAGTGCTCTAGGAGATGCGACATCAGGATGAAATCAAACCTTTGCGAACCGAAAACCGGGCCTGAATACCGGTCAAAATATATAGGGTACAGTTGTACGCCAAGAGACTTCAGAGTTGGATGGGAGAATTGGTCGGGTTCAACCGCAAAAAGGCGCATCTTTGGCAGGAGTTTCCGGGCAATCCAAAATGATATGCCTCTTCCGCAACCGATATCTAATAGGGTATCGTTTTCTTTAAATTCCTTAAAGGATTTTGCCAGTAAGATTTGTGAAATAGGTCTCGGTTCGAGCGAAAAATCGCTGTAATTGCTTACTGTGTTTCTGACGTGGTAGGCAGAGTGGGTGTCTCTATAGACATCTGAGTAAAATTTATCCAGCCTTGTTTTATCAATAGATGGAAGTGCCCAGCCAAAACCGCATCTTTTGCAAACGTGTATTTTAAGGTCCGAAAAGATGTCCTGGGCCACCTCGTTAGTAGCGAACTCATAATTCATATATTCGATGGAAAAGCTTACATCCTTTTCAGATGAGCAAATCGGGCAAAAGGAATTCTCATTACCCATAAGAATTAGCATCCTCCATTATTTCTGGTGCCCAGTAACCCGTCTGTAATCAGCGTTTGTCATTTATCATTTTAAGAATAATGTCGGCAATGTTCTGTGTGGCCCTGCCATCAATCGGTCCGGCGCAGCGGCTGACGAATTCCCTCCGGCTTTCAGTTAATTTAGTTCGCTGCGAGTCGTTCGCTAAGACCTCTAGAATTACTGGAACAAGCTCCTCTTTTCTTTCTACCTTGAAAGCCGCCCCCTCCTGGGCATAGGGGACTACTTCGGGTCTGCCGGTGGGGTTGTAGATCACGACGTCTTTATTGAAAATCATGGCTTCCAGAGCACTGGATGAACTGTGGGTCAGTAAAATGTCCGCTGCTGGGAGTTGGTGAATCAGAGGGATGTCCGAATACAGGATATTGCCCTGTCGTGCATCTCGAACAACCTGCCTGATATCCTCGGGATGTCTATCGCCGGGATGGGGACGGACGATGAGATAAAGTTGAGGAAGAGCGGCTACCCCCTCGATTACGTCCTTCAGGTGTTGTATTATCTCGTCTCTAGTCTGCACTATGTAAGGGTGCCGGGTCTCCCGATTGCTGTGGTCCACAGCGTATAAGATGACTTTCTTATCCGGCGGAATCCC
>SMTZ1_10007409_pt1 | contig 10975 bp, 8 predicted proteins | sample DeeMarSWOR136_30_FD_25667 | JGI IMG/M metagenome (IMG submission 25667)
AATGGGCCAGCGAAAGAACTATACCGGCTACACCACCGACATCATCACCGACCATTGTCTCAAATGGCTCAGGAACCGTAATCCCGAAAAGCCCTTCTGCCTCATGTACCATCACAAGGCCCCGCACCGCGCATGGGATCCGGGACCCAAATACTTTAACATGTATGATGATGTCACCATACCGGAGCCGGATAACCTCTTCGATGATTACTCCAACCGGGGAAGGGCCGCTAAAGAACAGGATATGAGCATCGAAAAGACGATGAACAGAAGAGACCTGAAATTAGTGCCTCCAAGAAACCTAACACCAGAGCAGAAAAAACTCTGGGACGCGGCGTATAATCCTAAAAACGAGGCCTTCGAGAAGGCAAACCTTCAGGGCAAAGAACTTGTCCGCTGGAAATATCAAAGATACATCAAAGACTACCTGCGCTGCATCGCCTCGGTCGATGAAAATGTGGGCAGACTCCTGGACTATCTTGACCAGTCGGGCCTGACTGAGAACACTATCATTTTCTACACTTCCGATCAGGGTTTTTACCTCGGTGACCACGGCTGGTTCGATAAACGTTTTATGTACGAGGAATCGCTGAGGATGCCGCTGCTTGTCCGCTGTCCCAAAGAGATTAAACCCGGCTCTGTCAATGAGGACATAGTATTGAACCTCGATTTTGCCCCGACCTTCCTCGACTTTGCAGGCATCGATAAACCGGAAGATATGCAGGGTCGCTCCATCCGCCCCCTGCTCCGCCGCAAGACCCCGAAAGACTGGCGAAAATCGATGTACTACCACTACTACGAGTACCCCGCCGTACACAGCGTAAAACGGCACTACGGCGTAAGGACCGACCACTACAAGCTGATACATTTTTACCACGACATCGACGAGTGGGAACTGTACGATCTTCAGAAGGACACCCGCGAGATGAATAATGTTTTCAACGACCCGGCATACGCAGACACGGTCAAAAAGCTAAAAGTTGAGCTGCAAAGACTGCGAAAAAAATACAAAGACACGGAATAATTCCTGGATGTCGCTGTTTTGAAGTTTGCTCTACCGACTATAAGATGGTAATATAGCCCCATCGGGCCCTAAATGGGAATAAATAAGTGGCAGCCCCAGCGGTGTAGCTGAGCAAAGATCATCATGAAAATGTTAGCTGATAAGGAGTCATATTATGGGTGGTTCGATCAATAGACGACAGTTTCTTGGAGCAAGTGCGGCTGGAGCCGGGGCGATGTTTCTCTCCGGACATTTGGGCAGCCGACCGGCAATGGCCGGAGAGACTACCGATTGGCCGCCCAAAATGCCTCCTGTAAAAATTCACAAGGTCTATATCGGAAGAACCGGTGGCATTTACCTCTCCAGGCCGACTGATGAAATCAAAAGGTTTGATGATTACCTTGCAAACCTGGAACAAAAGCTTGGGGACGTAAAATTCGTCGGTGGTGAATTGGTACCTCCAACTGACGTCGCCCAGGTTACTGAAAAGCTCAATGATGCGGACGGCGTGATTATGTTCCATCTCTCAGGCCACGGAGGCGGCGCACCAAAGCTGGCGATGGACCGCATCATCGAAGCCGGTCTGCAGACGGCGGTATTCTCCCAGCCTTTCAGCGGACACGGATGGATGTATTTCCCACAGTGGCAAAAGGCGGGAAAGAAGGTCATCTTGCTGCCGACAAGTGACTGGGGCGAGCTTGAAAATATAGTCAGGCTGATGCGTGTAGGACCGCACCTGCAAAAAACTCGTATCCTTGTTATACGTGGTCCACAGGGAACAGCGGCGGCGTGCTCGGCTGAACAGGTCAGGGAAAAGCTCGGCGCCGAATTAATCCCGGTAACCGTCGAGGAAACGCTCAAGGCCCACCAGGCGGTGGACATAAAGGCTGCCGAGGCTGAGGCTCAGAAGTACTGGATTAGCAAGGCCAAAAAAATTGTGGAGCCATCGAGAGATGAAATCATCAATTCCACACGCTTCTACCTGGCGATAAAGGACATGATGATAAAGGAAGGAGCACAGGCCGTCACCAGTTCAAATTGTATGGGCGAACCCGCAAAAGGCTGCCTGACATTCAGCAAATTAAACGACCTCGGATTAGTCGGTGCCTGTGAGGGCGATATGGACTCCACTCTTACAATGCTGATGTTCGCCTATGCGTTCGGGATTCCAGGCTTCATCTCCGACCCGGTTGTGGATACGGCCACCAATGCGCTGATCCACTTCCACTGCACCTCGGCAACGAAAATGGATGGCCCGAACAGTAAGCGCCTGCCATTTACCATTCGCACCCAGAGTGACAGCGAGAGAGGTGTATCCCTGGAGGTGGAGAACCGCATCGGGCAGGTTGTTACCTGCGCCAAGTTCATCAACCTCGACACGATGCTGATATCCACAGGAAAAATCTTCAAGGTCACCCACGACGAGCTTGGCTGCCGTACCCAGTTCTGGACAGAGGTGGCGGATGCCCAGAGTATGTTCCATAACTGGGGCGCCGGCATACTCAAAGGCGGCACAATGGCGCTGCTCCACCGTGATGTCTTCTATGGCGACTATATGCAGGACATCAAAAACCTTGGCGTCCTGATGGGATTTAATATCGTTGAAGAAGGAGCGCCCATGAGCCGGGCCTGAACGCCTCGGCCAAAAAAACAAACAGGAAACGCAACAGTCTGAATGTGAGCCATAACGCTCTGTTATATGGCAATCCGTTTGGGTAATTACAGATAAAGTTATGAAGCCGGGAATCCTGCTTGTAAATCCGCCGATCTACGATTTCGCTGCCTACGATTTTTGGCTAAAACCCTACGGCCTGCTGAGCGTCGCAGGATATCTGCGAGATAAAGTTGATATCACACTATTCGACTATCTCGACCGCCTGCATCCCTCCGCGGCAAAACAAAAGAATCTTCAGTCCGACCGCTGGGGAAGAGGACGCTTTTACTGCGAAAGGATACCGCCCCCATCCTGCCTCCAACACATCCCCCGATACTTCAGGCGGTTCGGCCTGCCCCGTGATTTATTTAGAGATTTACTCACTATCCAAAAACAGTGCGACTTCGTCATTATTCAAACCATGATGACTTATTGGTATCCCGGCGTCCGCGAGGTAATAGAGGATGTCCGGAACACCTGCCCAAACGCAAAAATTATTTTAGGCGGAAATTACGTCACACTCTGCACCAAACATGCACAGGGATTGGGAGCGGATTTACTCGTACAGGGTACAAACCTTGAGCCCCTATGGAAATTTTTAAAAATTGATTCGGATTTAAATCAGCTGCCTCTTTGGCAGGCCTATGAAAAACTTGACGTTGGCATACTCAAGCTCAGTGACGGCTGCCCGTTTAACTGCACATACTGTTCCGTTCCCGAGGTTTATGGAAAATTCAAAGCAAGACCGCTCGAAAACTCATTACAACAGTTGGCTCTTTTATGTCACCTTGGAGCTGAAAATATTGCCTTCTATGATGATGCCTTATTGTTCGATGCTGAAAAGGTCTTGGTTCCCTTTCTAAACGAGGTCATCAAACAAAAAATAAAAGTTAATTTCCACAGCCCCAACGCACTTAATGCGCGTTTCCTCACCAGCGAGCTCGCTGAATTGATGGTACGCGCCGGCTTCAAGACCTTCTATCTCGGATTTGAATCCGCCTCGGTCCAGTGGCAGCGGCAAACCGGCTCAAAAGTTTCATCCGATGAACTTGAACTTGCTGTCCGGCACCTTTTATCTGCCGGTGCCGATCCCCAAAACATCACCGCATATCAAATCCTCGGCCATCCTCAAATCGATATTCAGCAACTCGAAGAGTCAATGCACTTTGTCAACAGTCTCGGTATCCGCGGAATGCTGGCCGACTTCTCACCAATCCCCGGCACCCCCGACGGCCTCTATTGTCGCGAGTGGGTCGACATGGATGAACCCTTATATCACAACAAAACCGCTTTCCCCATTATCATGATGGGCTTCGACGAGTCAAATCACCTCAAAGACCTCCAGCGACAGCTAAACAGAAGCCTCAAAAGTTGAAAGATTAACAAGATGAACTACATACTTCTGATTGTGGGATTTATATTGTTGGTCAAGGGGGCCGACCTGCTCGTTGACGGCGCCTCGTCCATAGCAAGGCGGCTGAAGGTCAGTAACCTGCTCATCGGCCTGACTGTCGTTGCCTTCGGCACATCCACGCCCGAACTTTTCGTGAATGTAATCGCCGCCATCAAGGGCACGCCAGCAATAGCAATCGGAAACATCATCGGAAGCAACATATTCAACATCTTACTAATTCTCGGCATCTCTTCACTCATATACCCACTTATTGTTACTAAAGGGACCGTCTGGAAGGAAATCCCTCTCACCCTCTTTGCCGTCGTAATGGTCGCCATAATGGCAAATAAAACCCTGATATTCGGCAAAGGTATGTCAGGGCTTTCCAGAATCGACGGCCTCATCCTGCTTGCCTTTTTTGCCGCTTTTCTGTTTTACCTGCTGAAAATCGCAAAGCCTACTGAACAAAATGTCGGCGAAACGGAAACTCCCAAAAAGTATGGACTTCTAAAATTATCTCTCGCACTCGTCGCAGGCTTTGCCGCCTTGTTCACCGGAGCAAAACTCGTTGTGGATTCCGCTGTCATTCTGGCTGCTAATTTCAGCGTCAGTGAATCCTTTATCGGCCTCACTATTGTCGCCGCCGCAAAGAAAAACTGTGACATCGCCGTCGGAAATATCGTGGGCTCCAACATCTTCAACATCTTTTTGATTCTTGGATTCAGCGCCACCATCAGCCCCCTGCCATTTCAATCCGCGAACAATATCGACATAGGCGTCGCCATACTGGCAAGCCTGTTCCTTTTTATCTTCATGTTCTCAGGTAAAAAACGTTCTCTCGACAGATGGGAAGGTGCCGTTTTCGTTGTCCTCTATGCAGCATATATTTCCTTTCTGCTAACCCAACACAGGACACAGTGATTTCAACCGGTTTTCCTGTCACACTCAATTCTCGAGTATGAATTCACGTAAAGCACAGATTATATCCTGCCTTAGCCTTATTGATTTCTTACCTCTATTCAGCCAACTGCCTCGCTAATTCCTCCCCTGCCTTAAATGCCCTTCGCAAACTCTTTTCATCAAGCCCTGCTTCCGGACTCTTCCCGGCCGTCCCAAAATATAATACTTTCACCACCCTGGCCCCCAATACTTTCGCCATATACTTTAATGCCTTTGACGCGCCTGTCATTAATAGTCTTCCAATCCAGGCCGGCGGTGTAAATGATGTCACTATGACTGCCTTCTTGTTAAGTTTCTCGTTCCGAAATTTTGGCGCAATCTTACCCCATGGCCAGTAGGCATAAACCGCTAATCTTTCCATAAACCGTTTCGTTATCGCAGTCACCGTACCTAAATTTACCGGCGATCCCAGAACATAACCATCGGCCTCGTCGATCTGCTGCAATATCGCCTCCATATCATCGTCATACAAACACTCACCCCTCTTCTCTCCGGCCTCCTGCATACAGCTGCGGCAGTTATTGCAAAACTCGATTTGCTTTTCGGTTAGATTAATCTTCACAGTCTTCGCCCCGCCCGATTCCGCACCCCTGAGAATCTCCGTCACCGCAGAATCTATCACCCTTCCCTTTCGATAACTGCCCACTATACCAATGATCGTTTTACCCATCGTAATCTTGTTGGCTCCTTTACAACCGTTGTGAAAAAATATTCACGGTATCGAGAAATGACTTCACTTTGCCTTTACCGCCTCAATAGTCGCTGAAACCACATACTCCTCAATCTTTACCTCCGGAAACCAACCGCGTATAACCTCTTTGCTTCCTTCTATTGGATTTATACGAATATTGGTAAATCCCGCATCTCCCAGCATAGCCTTCAATTCGTTTATCTGCGCTGCACCGGCCACACACCCTGCGTGCAGTTCAATGTTCTCCCTGACATCATCCGGTATAGGTGCAGTGGCAACTACATCCGAAATCGCCAGCCTGCCGCCCTTCCTCAAAACACGAAAGGCATCCCTGAAAACACTCGGCTTATCCGGTGACAGGTTAATAACGCAATTGGACATAATCACATCGACCGAATTGTCCGCCGCCGGTATGTGCTCAATCTCCCCTAACCTAAACTCCACATTGCAAAACTTTGCCTTCTCAGTATATTCCCGGGATTTGCTCACCATTTCAGGCGTCATATCAACACCAATCACCCGGCCTTTATCCCCCACCGCTTTCGCCGCGAGAAAACAGTCAATCCCGCCACCGCTGCCCAAATCGAGAACAACCTCCCCGGCCTGTAAAGATGCAATTGCATGAGGATTCCCGCAGCCGAGCCCCATATTCGCACCTTCAGGCAAATCCGCCAAATCTTCCGCCGAATAACCTATCCGCGCCGAAACATCCGCCGCACTCGGTTTATTTCCATCGCCGCAGCAGGATGGAGGACTGTATCCACAACTCGAAGAACCTGTTTTTGCTATTTCACCATAGTTCCTACGCACCGCCTGCCGGACTTCATCATCTTTCATTTCTTTCATTTTTTGTCTCCTAATCTAATAGGTTCACACAATAAAGGTAACTTATCTTAATATAAAAGTCAAAGATTCACGTAAGCAATGCTGCCTAAATACAGCATTTACCTGCATTTGATTTTACCCTTTTCAGTTGATATACTGAAATGTCTATATGAGTGGCAAAACAGTACATATTAAAAGCTTCGGCTGCCAGATGAATAAGTTGGATACCGCCTTGGTAAACTCTGCGCTTAAAGATTCTGGATTTATCCTTACCGAACGCGTCAAAGAAGCGGACGTCGTTCTGATAAACACCTGCTCCGTTCGTGAGCACGCCGAACAGCGCGTCGTCTCACATCTTGGCCATCTGCAGCACGTCAAAGAAAGCCGGCCTGATTTGATTGTCGCCGTCATCGGCTGTATGGCCCAGCGACTCGGGCACAAACTGCTCGAACACGAAGCCGTCGACATCGTCTGTGGCCCCGCACAGATACCGCAAATAACAAAACTCATAACGCAAACATTGGATAAAAAGAAACAAACCATTGCAATAACGGAAAAAATTCGTCAAAGAATAGATGAAAACCAGCCACTCGAAGATTTCGAAACCGCCTATGGCACAGATGACAAACAAATACCAGGCCAAGCCTTTGTTCGCGTAATGCGGGGCTGTAATAATTTCTGCTCCTATTGTATCGTCCCGTATGTACGCGGCCCCGAGGTCTCTCGCCCGCCCGAAGCAATCATCGAGCAAATCAAAAAACTCGCCGACGCAGGGATAAAGCAGGTCACGCTGCTTGGCCAGAGAGTCAACGCGTATAAATATACAAGCGTCGAAAAAACATATTGCCTGGCCGACTTGCTCCAAATAGCATCCGACATCGATGGCATTGAATGGATAAGGTTTGTCACCAGTTATCCTTCTGAGGAATTCTTCGACGAAATCTTACAGGCTATGGCGGATTTGCCGAAGGCCTGCAATCATCTCCACATTCCAGCGCAGAGCGGCTCGGACAAAATCCTCCGCCAAATGAACCGCCGCTACACCGCCGCCAGGTATGTGGAAATGCTGGCAAGGGCGAGGTCTGTCGTCCCCGATATTTCTATTGCCGGTGATTTTATCGTTGGCTTCCCTGGAGAAACACAAGCCGATTTCCAGGCGACAATCGACCTCGTCAAAAAAGCACGATACAAGAATTGTTTTATCTTCAAATACTCACCCCGACCCGATACGGCCGCTGATAAAAGGTTACCCGATGATGTCCCTCTTGAAGTAAAGAAAAACCGAAATATCGAGCTGCTCGCCGTCCAGGAAAAAATAAGCGACCAGTTAAGCGCCGGGTATTTGGACAAAGAAGTAAAAGTCCTCGTCGAGGGCTTGAGCAAAAAGCCGCACCTGGATTCAGTAAAGAGTGACGGCAATCCACAATTGATTGGCAGAACAGAAACAGATTACATTGTCGTATTCAACGGCCCAAAATCCCTCGCCGGTCAATTCGCAAATGTAAAAATAACAAAAACCTCGCCTTTGACTCTCTTTGGCAGGCTTATATAAGAATTCTATAAAATCAATACAAAAGGATTCTGATTTATGAAAAAGCTCACCGAAAAAAAAGCCTACATCTGCGACATGGATGGCGTCCTCTATCACGGAAACAGGCTCATCGACGGCGCCCGCGAATTCGTGGACTGGCTCAAAGCCGAAAAGAAAAAATTCCTGTTCTTAACAAATAGCAGCGCAAGGTCACCCAGGCAGCTTAGACAGCGCTTTTCCGATATGGGAATAGAAATCGGTGAGGACAATTTTATGACATCCGCCCTGGCCACCGCAAGCTTCCTGGCCGACCAGCATCCGGGTGCGCGCGTGTACGTCATCGGAGAGTCCGGCCTTATCAGCGCCCTCCACGATAAAGGCTTCTCCATAGACCACGTAAAACCGGATTACGTCGTTGTCGGAGAAACCCGCACCTATAACTACGAACAGATTGAGCACGCCATTCGTTTCGTCCTCACCGGCGCAAAACTCATCGGAACCAATCCCGATGTCACCGGACCCTCCGAAGCCGGCATCGTACCCGCATGCAGGGCACTTATATCACCCATTGAGCTGGCCACCGACAGAAAGGCATACTTCATCGGCAAGCCCAATCCCCTTATTATGCGGCACGCAATTAAAAAGATTCAATGCCGCAGGGAGGATACCCTAATCATCGGTGACAGAATGGACACCGACATCATCGCCGGCATCGAGTCGGAGATTGAAACCGTCCTGGTCCTCACCGGTATCACAGCAAAGGAAGACCTCGTTGAGTACCCCTACCGGCCCGACCACATCCTCGACTGCGTCGCGGATATCATAAACATTGGCTGAAAGCCGCTACACCAAAGGCATGACGCTGGCAAAAATAATCGTTATCACCAGCCCCACCACCGCCATCGTGCTCACCGTCACTGTCCAAGTCTTCAGCGCTTCCACCTCCGTCAGCCCGCCCATCTTTGCAAACACCCAGAAACCGCTGTCGTTCATCCAGTTGCCGCACTGCGCCCCGCAGCCGATGGCCGCCGCTAGATAAACCGGGTGCAGACCGAGCGATTCTCCCGAACTAATCATCCCCGCAAACATCGCCGATGTCGTTATCATCGAAACCGTCGTGGAGCCCTGCGCGACCTTCAGCAAAGACGCGACGAAAAAAGCCAACAGCAGCAGCCTCAGGCCCGCCGCTTGCTGCCCGCCGCCGAACATGTTCTGAATCGCATCGCCGACTCCCGCTTCTTTGAGCATCGCGCCAAATGCCCCCCCTGCCGACGTAATCAGTATAATCATCCCGCCGCTCATTAGAGAGTGCTCGATAATCCTGGACATTTTCTTTCCGCTCATTCTTCTCTGCCGCCACAGCACAATCATGGCAATCGCCGCCGACAGCATCATCGCCAGGTTCGCGTTGCCCACTACCGACGTGATTTCCTCGGCCCTCTTCAACGCCGAATCCGCACCAGCTCCCGACGCCAGGGTCGAGATAATCGTGTGCATCGAAATAAGCACCACCGGCAGGATAATCGGCGCAATCGACGGCAGAAGCGCCGGCAGTTGTTCGTCGGCCAGGGGCTCCGGCTCCGGCCCCGCTCCTTCCAGAGGACGCATCGGTATCTCGATTCGCCGGGAAAGAAAAATAACGAAGAAATACATCACCACCGCGATAGGCACAGATATCACTGTCCCCATCATTATCATCATACCCAGATCGATGCCCAGGGTGTCGGCGATAATCAGCGGCCCCGGCGTCGGCGGCACAAGCGAGTGCGTCAGCGAACCGGCCGCTCCCATAGCAAGTATCAAAAGAAGATAACTCTTCTTCGTCCGCCTATGCATCGAGCGGGCCAGAGGCAGCAGCAGGTAAAATACCGTATCGAAAAATACCGGTATCGACAGCACAAATCCGCTGGCCATAAGTGAAACCTCGCAGCGTTTCTCACCCAGCAACCCCAAAAACATCCGGACCACCCGGTCCGCCGCCCCGCTGTCGATAAGGCATCTGCCGATCACCGCCGCCATAGCGATGACTATGCCGATTTTATACGCCGTCATGCCAAAGGCCATCGCCACGCGGTCGACCTTCTCCGAGAGCGCCCCCGGTGATAACATGCTCACAACTACCGCTGCGGCAATCAGCGCGAGAAAGGCATTTATCCGCAGCGCGATTATCATTCCCAGCACTATTGCGATTCCAATAGCCAGGATTATCAACGGATGCACTTCAGGCAAATTTCTGCTCTCCTGTTCTGTTATTTTTCACTTTTAGCCCGTCATTGCGGCCCCACCAGCATCAAAACTACCGGCCTGACAGGCGCCCTTTTAATCTTCATTTCTTCCATAGGCCAGAGATTAACGCAGATTACACCCGCCAAGTAAAGCCAAAAAACAAAAAATATCCGCTCTTATAAATCTCAGGAATTTTTAATTACAAATTCGTAATTCTCAATTCTACATTCTTAATTCAAAATTATCCTTTCCTCTAATGGCAAAATTTTTTTTTTAAGTTTTCCCCCTAAAGACCGATAAATAATAAATGGGTGGTGGGCGATGACCGGATATGAAAGGTTTATGATAATTATCGAAGAGGTCAGCTATGGAAATTAATGGTGTTAACTCACACACACACGTTCACCCGCTTGGAAAACTGCATCCAAAAGACCAGCAGGAGCCGGAACCTGCCGAGCAGGCATCGACCGGGCAGGAACCCGGCACTGAGCAGACAGCCGAAAGCTCGGACTCCGAGGGCGTTATACGGCTTTTGCAGGAAGGCCATTTCAAGGGCACCGCCGATGTCCGCCTTCGCATAAATTTCGCTGATAAAATCGCCGCCCTCGAGGCGCAACAACTCCAGGCAGTCGCCGGAGAAAAAGTCGAGGGCATCCTCGATACCGTCAATACAATCCTGGGCGCCCTTGTCG
>SMTZ1_10017424_pt1 | contig 10975 bp, 7 predicted proteins | sample DeeMarSWOR136_30_FD_25667 | JGI IMG/M metagenome (IMG submission 25667)
CTACCAGGTCCCTGAGATTGGCGGTACAAACCGCGCGTCTGGCATGCGCTCTGGCCATTTCCAGTGCGGGCATCAATAACGCCAACAGCAGCGCAATAATGGCAATTACGACCAGAAGCTCTATCAGGGTAAATCCTCTTTGCTTTTCCATAATTATTCTCCTTTATTCTCAATTATCTCCAATTCGCTACAAGCCAAAAATAATCAATAACAATTCCATACTTATACATACTAAGGTAATTTCCCCCATATAGCCTTCCGTATGTCCCTGCAATCCTGGCTGCCATCGGAATTCGAAGGTGGACCACTCGTTCCAAACATTCCAAACGTTATTGTATCTATACCCGCCCACTTCCTGTATTCGGTGTGGTTATCTGCATAGGCAATGGTTGTGCCGCCGCCGTGCCGGGCCGGTGGTGAATCTATCCATTCCTGCTTGAAATAACTAATTTTGAAACTGTGTCCTTTAGTCGGGTCCGGGTCGTTGTTGACAATCGTCCCGCCTTCATCAATGAAAATGACCCTTTCGTGCGGTCTGCGAATAAGTGACCTGTTCTTGATCCATAGCATCGGGTTATTATCAACAAGATGGCTGCCCTCGCCGTTGACAGCGCATGTCACCGAGTAGGTACGCATGTGTTTAGACTTACCGCTCGGGCACCTGTATACTTTTACATTCTTGCTGTAAGTATACAGTATCCCCTTTTTTATCTGTGCCTGCTGCTCATTTATAGAAGCGGCAGGGTCGCTCTCGAAGGCCCAGGGAATCTCCTCATACACTGAGTTTTTCCTGCCGGCGACGGCCGTCTCTAATCGCGGCTGCTCCGCCGTCTCGCCGTTAACGAGCTTGCCGTCGTTGTCATCTGCGTACATAATCCATGACAGTGACAAATCCCTAAGATGACCGAGACAAACTGCACGCCTGGCCAGCTCTCTGGCTCTCTCCAGTGCAGGAATTAGCAACGACAACAATAACGCAATAATGGAAATTACTACTAAAAGCTCTACCAAGGTGAATCCCGTTAGAAATCTTTTCTTTTCCTGATTGGAACTCGTTATTTCTAACGGGATGAACCCTCTTTTTTTGTTCATAACGATACACCTTTCTGACTACCTGTGTTTTAATGCAAAGCATCCTCCGGCAGATAAAAAATACCCGGTCCTGCTCCGCTGGGATAAGGCTCGCTGCCGTCAGGAGTTATCGATACTTCCATTGGTACTGTTTCTGATGGATAATAGCACTCTACATGCCCGTCCGTGTAACCTGCATTCAGTTTAATATTAATCATAGTCAGGTCCGCCTGACCATCATCTGCCTGATAAGACCGAAATGCCGATGAGACGTATGTCCCCGGTGTCAGAGTTGAATGTATAAATTTCTCACAGCTTCCATAGGCGCCCGGATTTCGCCAGTGATCATAGCCGAAGTAATCACTTATCAGCAATCTGCTTTTCCCCGGCCCGTCCGACGAACTCTGAGGCCCTTGAAAGATGCCCAACGGTTCGCCCATGAAACCTGTGTAGTTAAAGTAAAAACAATAAGTGCCGATTACAGGATCCGAATCCGGCGCCGTAAGCGGATTGTCCCAGTCATCACCGGCATCCCACGACTGCTGCAGGTATCCGTATCTTTCTGGGGCATTACAGCAAAACACTTTACCGGCATCCTCAATATAGCCGCCCAGGTATGCGCTCATCGAACGATGAAATTGCGGACCGCGCCTCCGATAACCTGTCAGCACAGTCGGCTCCTGCCAATTCCAGTCGCTCCCGCTTCCTATTGTGGCAACCGATTCAGGGTAACTGCCTTCGTTGTCCACTGTATAACAGTTCAATGTGGTGACAATCTCACGCTGGTTTATCATCACGAGCAGCGTTTGGGCTTGACGCCGCACCTTATCCAGCACCGGCACCAACATCGCCATCAACATTGACATGATGGAGATGACCACCAAAAGCTCAACCAGGGTAAATCCCTGAGCCTCGCCGCCCTTCTTCTCAAAATTGTATCCTTTGAATCCGATGGTTTTGTCCCCTGCAATTTATGACTTTCCAACGTTCAACTCATCTGACTTTCTATTAATCGTATCAACCACAGCATACCCGGTCCTTCCTGCCCGAATCCTTTGTCGCTTTGTCTTCTCGGCTCTGCAAACTCGCTGCCGACATTGTCAAACTCCTGAAGATAAATAAAACTTAACTCTCCGCGGTGGTCGTCCTCTACCAAAAATGTTATCTTCTCGATTACGTCCTTTTCCATATTAATGGTATAGACAAGCTTGACTTGCCTGTAGGTAACCAGGACTTCAACTTTCACTTCGTCAATGGTATATCTGGTCTCAAACCACAACCACTGTCGTATCGCATCCCGCCGCACAGTATCTATCGTGTGCAATCCCATCCAGGGCCGACCAAGCCCGGCAAAGCAGGCCTGATTTACAACATTGTCTCCCAAATTCAATTCCAACCACGGCCAATGACTTCTAAAGGCCGCGTATACAAACGGTATCCTTCCTCGGCCCCGAACTTCTTTACCGGCAATTTGCCCTGTTATTGTAAAATACGTCCAGCCTCGTTTGTGCATCACGTCACGATTATCAATCTCTACTGCCTCCGGAGGCCACTTGTATCGGATATATTCCTCATCCAGCACGTTGTTATGTTGTACTATCCGAAAATGATCGCCGTTCTCCTCTCCCCCGCGCCTTGTAATAACCAGCAATCCTTCTCCCCTGCCGGATACATATTTCATCTCATAATTTTGACCTTCGACGGTTGAAACAAAGTCTATAAAACCCGGGCTGTCAGTGGGCAGGGTCTGCACTTCAAGCCGGCTGTTGAACATCCGAAAGTTATTGGTATGGATGGTATTGCTGCTTTTCACAAAGCAGTAATTGGCCCTGTCATCCTGCCACCACCGCCCGTAAGTTTCCCTGCGCCGCGAATCCCAGTTGACCAATCTCAACATAACCGGTCCATCCACATTTTGCGGATAGTAGTACCATCGTTCTTCAACACCCCCCTGTGCCGGTTCCACCTGTCCCGCGACCCGTACACTTTTCATAGGCTCCTTCTCCGGCAGGTTCTTTGTAACATCAAAAGTCGATGTTGTCACCATCGTACCAATGGCCAACACGCCGGCCGTCGTCAGCGATATAATGGCTGTCTTACTGCTGACCGCCGCCACCACTCCTGCCGCCACACTAACTTTAGTGGCCGCCGACGTTATTGACAAACCGGCTGCCGCAGCCTCGCTCGGCGCCGTCATCTTCCCAAACAAAACCAATGCGGTCACCAGAAAACCTTTTCTAAAACCTTTATGGGAAAGGTGTTTTTGAAGCGCTCTTTTGGCCCTGCAAAACAACACACGCGAGCTTAATTCACTACAACCCATCAATTCCGCAATCTCCGAATATTCCATCTCCTCGTAGCAGCGCATAATCAGCACTTTCCGGTACTGAGGTTTCAACTCGCCCATTGTACTGATGACAATCTGCTTCAACTCCTCGGAGACGAGTTTTGCAAAACCCGCCTGGGCCTCCGCTGACCGGCGCAGGGGTTTATGTAGCTTCGATACAGGCACTGCCCGCCGATGCTTTTCTTCCGTATAGTGCCGGCGTATCTTATTGAACGCTATCCCCCGCAGCCAGGGCCAAAATCTATCCGCTCTTTGCAATTTGCCTAATACTTTAAACATCTCGAGCATACTCTCCTGTACAATATCCTGGGCCAAATGCTCCCGTAATACAATCCGATAGACATACGCATACAATCTTGCTCGAACCAACTTTGCCAAGGTCTCAAGGCTCTCCCTGCTGCCGAGCTGAGCTTGCCTGACCAACACGATGTAATCTTTATCCTCGTCCATAGAATACCGACAATACGTGCGGCTATAACTATGTGCAGTTATTAAGGTGACTTGTTACACTTTATTTTACCATATTTGGCAAGTGTTTATTAAAACCGCCAAAAAATCCCTGTAAATGCTTCAATTTCGCATTTTTCATGAATCTTTTTTCTCTGATCCACCGGAGTTTTCATAGTCATCAAAGGGCCTAAAATGCTGAGGAATGTTAAGATTTGTCCCCTTAAATAAATCCTGCTTTTTTGAATAAAGACTATATGGCTATACTCAACACCAGAAGTGATAATTCTGTGGGCGATTCCGGGCTCATGTTAAAATAGGGGATTTAAAGGCTGTTAACTCAACGGGGATAAAAATTTAAAAAGCCCCTGCCTGCGAGGAGAGGGAGAGAGATGAAGGGGCAGGGGCTTACAAAAAAACTTCTATAGTTTCTACGATTCGAACCATGCGTTGGTTCTGTCAGAATGGTTGTTTCAGGGGTTAAAAAAGTGGAGCTATACGACCGCGGAACTATCGTCAATAAAATGGATTACTACTGCATATATAGGAAAGGCCAAATTGCTTCGCTCCAATACGCTGTCCGTCCTTGAGAAGTTGTTCACAAAGCTTCTTGTAGTCTATATCCTGTACGGCACAGATTTGATCTATAGCGTGGGCGACGGCAATAGCCGCACTTTGTTCGAGAATCACAAGCTCCATACGAATTGACCCGAAGGCTGCCGATCACGGTGTGAGATGAGTGGCCCATAGATATCGGTTCGAGGCAACGTAGAGAACACCGTTGGCAGCGATTGGTGTACTATAGACCGGAGCCGACATTCGCATCTTGCTGAGCAATTTAGCCTCTCTGCCAGCTGCCATGATATAGAGCATCCTCTTGTTACCGAAGTAAAGCTTGCCATCGGCAACCAAAGGACCGCCCCATGTCTCATCCTTTGTCTCATATACCCAGCAGCGCTTTCCGGTTTCGGTATCAACGCAGTGAAGTCGTCCGGCAACATCGACAACATAGAGTAATTCATCATCAACGGCCGCCGTCGCTAGGCTGCGATCGATATCATCGTATGTCCAGATGACTCCAGTCCTGGTAATGTCACCGGTTTTCGACGCATCGATACAATGCAGCATCCCTTTGCCGCGGCCGTGAGCCGGGTCCTGGCCGATTGCCACATACACTCGGCCTTCGTAAAAAACCGGTGTTGCAATAATCTGGCTGGGGCCGATGTAATTGCCGTCGTTCTTATTGGTACTGTTGGATTTGCGCCTGTCTCCCTGGTAATAAGGAATCGGTTTGCCGTCATGGAACCTGTACTCGGGGGGATTGCAATCGTAGGACCAGACCTTTTTCAAGTGAACCACTTTCTCGCCGGCGACGGTCAGAGCTTCGAAAGCATAGCATATACCGTCTCCACCTCCGAAAAAGATAAGCGTCTTATCACCGACTTTTCCCGAAGATGGGGAAGCCCACTGCGCATGCCACATACGCGTACCTATTTTCTCTGCGTCGGTGGCCAGAAGTCGGCCCGTTATTTTATCCAAAACGACCAAACTGGGGGCCTGCGGCGCAAGAACTTTATTGTGGGATTCGTCCACGCCGTTCGACGTGCCGACATAAAGCATGTCACCCACAATCAGTGCCGAACAACTTGCGGCATCGTGAGGAAAAATCCCAAGCTCATCGATCAAATCGAACCGCCAGATAATGTCACCATCTTCTTCGGTCAACTTGATAGGTGTTTTGTCGGGGCCGGCCATGTACTGTGCCTCATCCATGAAGGACCCGTCATTGCCATTAGCCTGCCCCTTGACATCAAGACATAATACCTCATCGGCGCAGGTCACAATATAGACACGATCTGAGTCGACAGTCGGCGATGAGCACACACCGAGATGCTGATGACTAAAGTGTATACCGGCGGGCAGTTTGCGCCGTTCCGGTATTGCCAACTGCCACAGCAGCTCGCCGCTGTCTTCGTCGAAACATTTGAGAAGTCCGCCTTTGGCAAAGTCGAACCTTGGGTCGGCTGAAAGCGTCTGTGCATTGGTGCCGACAAAGACCCTGCCATCTGCCACGGTTGGATTACCATAAGCAAAGGCGCCAAGTCTGGCTACCCATTTGACATTTCTTGCTTTTTGGCCGTTGCCACTTTTACCGCTTGCCTTTTCCCTGTCCGGTTCAAAGGAATCGGGTAGGCCCTTCTCCTGCGAAACCATGTTCCGGTTATTTGTTCCGCCCCATTGCGGCCAGTCAGCGGCTTCTGTGGAAAGAGAAGCGATCAGAATGCAAACAGCAATGATTACCGGCGATAAAGTCCGATTCGAATACATGGTTGTTCTCCTTGCGTATCATATTTGAACTACAAGATGGCTCAAACGGCATGAGTTTACATTATTCAAGCTTAAAGTCAAGGCAAACAAACGTAATGGGGTTGTAAGCCTTAGTTGTTTCTGTTTTCTTTGGACTCACATAAGCTCAGCACTCCCCCAGCTAAAATATTATGGGATGCTTCTCAAATTCTTCTAATCATTACCGAACCGAAACCGGGCAGCAAGATGTATCAGATTTGCGGAATTAAATATACCCTTTCTTAACAGGCAAAAATACCCTACCACTTTTTTGCATCTCGAATCAAATGAATTATACTTTATACAGGGGCCGGTTTGTAAAAAAGCTGAAATGGCTTTTCACAGTACGAATAAATATCAGCTCGTCTCCTTCTATAGCGAAAAACTTGTACGGTTTGCATGTAAATTTCCCAAAAGGAGGGGTTTAAGCATGAAAAAGCATAAAGATAAATGCCCAGGTAAATGTGGACCTGACATATACAACGGAATTGACTCCCACAAATGGGAAAATAAGATGGAAATACAACACCTTACTTCAGGTAAGGCCGATATAAAAGTCGTTGTCAAGTTACCCAAGGATCATAATTGCACAAACTAATTCTCTTCTCACCTCCTGATTTAGGCTTAGATGATCAGCAATAGCCTTTAATACCGCTTCCCTTTGTACAGGAATCAGTTTTTGTCTGTTCACGATACCAGCCCGGAAACCCAGCAGAAATGGCACGGCGCCCTCAAAGACAGCCTCTTTTATCAAGACTTCGCCGCCGTCCGGAGCTAATACCGGGCTTAATGAAGTTTCATTCGCAAGTTTGTAACTTGTAACAGTCTATTTTATCTGGCAAAGTCCGCGAGATTCACTACCCCGTCATTGTTAAAGTCCACCTGAATTGAACCTTCCTGACCGGACAAAAGCCATCGATCGGCGATTTTCGCTAAAACCTTAAAGTCATGTGGTATGCTCACGGTAGCGCTTCTGACGGTTACATTGCCACAATCATCCACTGCCTTATATGTGATGGTGTAAATCCTGCCGCTATTGGCACCACTGCGCTCGGACCTTACATAGATTTCGCCGTTCTCGCCTACCTCAATATCACCCGTAGTATGCCCATCGCCAATGGTGTTATCATCTTCGCTCATCACGATACCAACAAGAGAAACCTGTGGCGCAGTGTCACATTCGTCACTCACCGTCCAAGTCGGCACAACCTCGACCATCTTGTGACTCGGCGGCCACATATAGGTGGGCGTAACTGAAAACTCGAACTCGGGCGGCTTTGTATCCACCACCGTTATCGTCTGTACACAGCTTGAACTGTTGCCACAATCGTCCGTAGCTGTCCATGTACGCGTCATGGTCCCCGTATTGCCGCAACTCGGCTGCCACTGGTCGGTATGCGTAATTGTAACGCTACTGCACGTATCACTGGCCGTTGCAGAACCATTTGCCTCAACACTCGTATCAGCCGGGCATTCAAGTGTAACATCCGCAGGACAAGTGATGATCGGCGGAGTCGTATCAACAATCGTTATTATCTGTACACACTCTGAGCTGTTGTCGGATCCGTCCGTCGCAGTCCATGTACGAATCAGCGTCCCCGTATTGCCGCAGGAGGGCTGCCATTGGTCACTGTGCGTGACTGTTAAAACACAACCGTTATCACTGGCCGTCGCCGAACCATTTGCCTCAACGCCGGTATCAGCCGGACATTCGAGTGTAACATCCACAGGACAAGTGATGACCGGCGGCGTCGCATCTACAACCGTTATCACAACTTCGTTGGGCTCCGAGTCATCTATCCCGTCATTAACAATCAGCGTTATCACATACTCACCCGGGCATCCACTATCTAAGGTAACAGTCGGAGCTGCTCCATGACAGGGACTCTCCAGAAAAGGCCCCGTCCAGGTACAAGTCAGTGGAGTCCCCTCCGCGTCGCTTGAACAGCTGCCGTCTAATGTAACCTGTGTCCCCTGCCCCGTATTGCATGCACATTCGACCGTCTGGTCTTCCCCGGCTTCTGCGACCGGAGGTGTGTTCTCCGTTGTAAACGACCAGTCATTCCCGTCAACTGCGCCGCAGCAACTTCGCGATATCACCTGCCAGAAGTACCTCATACCACGCTCCAGTGTCTGGCCGGGCTCCGGCGTCGGGTCACATCTCGGTTCGGTCAAACCACTTCGAATCAATTCCAGTTCGTTCGGGTCCGTGCCGAAATAAACTTCCCAGGTCATAGGACAGGGCGGGGCGTACCTGAAAAGAACTGCCAAACCGGGATGAAGCTTCGCCTCGTTGCACAGATAGTTCAAACCGCAGCTGGAATCCCTCTGAATGCCTACAGTCGCGCCTGAGCCGGCTTCAAGGCTGGGGTCCGCGTATAGCAGAAGAATGTCACCGTTCTTTTTGCCTGAGCAGTTAACCTGCCTTGGGAATCGCTGCAGCAGTGCATCACTCTCTCCCACTGAACAACAAGGATTCGATTGGGTTTTTCTCCGACAACCGCAACGTACACATTGTCGTCACCATCTTCATTGGGATAGAGATCATCCCAGTAAACCGCTATGAAGGTCTGGATGCTGTAGGTGCTGGGGATGCAACGGTTGCTTAGGCTGAAGTACTCATCCACGAAGTAGATCGCTCCATTAGAGCCAACCGACAAATAATTGTACTTGTTCCCATAGAAAGAGAAATGAAACGGCAGCATTATGGGATACCACCAACTGTCATCCGAAAGACGGAGATTAAAACCTGCCGTTAACTCTGTGGATCCCGGCGCGACCGGTTCAGCCTCACCAGAACCGGGAGGGGGCGGCGGTGGAGGCGGAGGTGGTGGGGGCGGAGGAGGAGGTCCACCGGCAGCTATCTCGATCCAATTAAAGGATGGACCGTATGGCTCGTCATTGTCGATGAAAATGTAATCACCGGCATCCGGACCGCCACTATGCAATTCGCCTATTTTCTCGGCCGCTGCCACGGCCATCGCTTCCGGTCCCTCCGATTCTTTTACTCCCGCTTCATCGCCCGTGCGCACGCCCGGTAACAAGTAATCAGGCCGAGTGAAATCAAAACCGAGCACGGACTGAATACTTCCGCTAAAAATGTCGTTTGCAATCTGACCCTCACACATTTCTCCTTCAAACATTTCTCCGCTGCCGGCCTGTGCCTCGGGCTCAGGCAGTCCTCCAGGGATAGGACTGTACGTTAGATTATCCAGCAAAAACACCGATTCGATAGCCGGGTCGGGATTAGCAAAGGTAATGACAGCATGCGAGATTGGTTTGGTACTTGTACCGCGGTTCATTCCCTCCATATAACCGAATCCCATGTCATTGGCATCGGCCGTAAAAGTCCCGATCGGTTGAAACGAACTGTCAATTAAAACCATTGTGCTCGCATCAGTTTGTGAGCCCATGGCGACCAATAAGAAGCCGTAGGAGACACCATAGACAGGAACGGCAAAATCCAGTGTCAAATAAGTCTCATTCACATCACCATAGATGCATGGAATTTGGATATATTCAGTATCAAGCGTACCCGTGATTATGCTCGCATAGCCATTATAGAAACCGAATCGAACATCCCCTATCACCATATTGTGGACCATCGTGCCGGAAGATAATCCGTCAAAAGTTATTGTTACCGGGTCCAAGTCGCCTTCCGACTTCCATTTCAATTCGACATCCAAAGCAACATCTCTAGCGCCGTCGCACGGGTCCGGGTAGTCTGGTTTTAAAATGGATGGACAGTACAACTCGAAGTCCTCGTCACTTTCGTCCGTATATATTCCATCGGTTATTCTTATACGGTAATCTGAGTCGGCCGGAAGGCGTGGAAATATGTCCCAGGTGAATTTGTTGTTGTTGGGTATGTTGACGGCCAACTGCGCGTAAACGTTCCCTCCTTTGAGAAGATAAATATCAACAAAGGGACCTCCGTCAATCGAATACCATCGAATATTGTATCTGGACGACAGTTTCAATGAATCTCCGCCGTTGGGAGCAATAACCGTCAATCCGCTTGATGCGGTTAGCGCATTGTACGCATTAAGACGCAATCCGGAGACTGTTTTGCCGTCCAGCGACGGTACCGGATCGCCGGTCCACACCAACCTTGTCTTCAACTCCTCCAATGACATTGTTGTCAAAGCAGGATTAGGAACGTTCGCCATCACCAATGCGGCAACCCCCGCCACGTGCGGTGTCGCCGCCGACGTGCCGCTGTACCAAGTGTAGTTTTCGGCGTGGTCCTCTATACATAGTATACGAATATTGTCTACTTCCGCACCGAAGTAGTTGTTTTCCACACCATCGGTGACCCAGCGGAACCTTACCCTCATCCCTTCATTGCGATACGAGTCAGGAATATCAACACTCATCCCGTAGAAATAGCCCTCGTAGTAGTAATAGGGGCCGCTTATATAAAAAACCTCCCGCCAGGTACTACCATCCCACACATAGACGTTTAGATAATCATCGTAGTCACTTTCTAAGCGGAACTCGAACTCCAGCGAAAGCCCGCGCAAGCCACGTGTATCAACAGGCCAGGAATGATTCCAGTCACCGCGGGCGGCTATATTGTTTTCATCATAATAAGTCGGCGCCAGTACCGTACCCCAGTAGTTTCCCACACCCTCCCGCGTCATTTGTGTCCCGCTAAAAGTAGGCCTGGCCGCACCCTGAAAATCCTCAAAGAACACCGTTCTGTATGTCGGATAGCAGCTCAGAATGCTCACTCCCGGTGCACCTAAATCCACTGACTCATCA
>SMTZ1_10007411_pt1 | contig 10974 bp, 7 predicted proteins | sample DeeMarSWOR136_30_FD_25667 | JGI IMG/M metagenome (IMG submission 25667)
ATGATATAGCCCCTGCTGTCGCCGACATGCGCGAAATACATCATGCCCTTTTTAATTACGACGGCGATGAGGGTGGTGGCCATTCCCAGGACGCTTCTGTCATTATCTCCTCTTGATATGACCTCCTGGTTTGCTTTTAAAAACGCGTTATTCAAAGACCCAAGGATATCGGAAGAATTATCCTTGTAATACTCCTCCATTATAACATCAACGGCAATCCTGGCGGCTAAATCCCCGCCCGGTCGTCCGCCCATTCCATCTGCAAGGGCAAGGAGTATGCCTTTTTTAGGCATGCTTCCATCCTCAGGGACACGGTAGGAAAGATAGTCATCATTTTTTTCCTTCCTCTTCCCCATGTGTGACGCGGAGCCTATTGTAACAAATCCCATATAGAACCTATTGATATGTGATGTGCGATATGCGATGTGTGATATGCGATGGTCGTAATAAATCCTCAATCCCACAACTCACATCGCACTGCTCACAACTCACTACCCACATCCCATATCCCACAACTCACATCTCACATCGCACTACTCACATCGCACTACTCACATCCCATATCCAGAATGTTACTCTGCCGCCGCTTCAGCGTATCTGACCGGCCAGGCTATATACTGATTATTTTTACTCTGGTCATCAACCCTGCCCCTGTACAGGTCTGCAACATAGATGCGTTGTGCCAGCGTAGAGTGTTTGGTTTTTGACCAGAAAAAGATGCTTACAATAATGTTTTTAAAGGGATGTCCTTGAGGCAGGGCAGGGGCCTGTTGTGATTGATCGATCAGGTCTTTCCATTCCGGTGCAGTGGGCAGCCTCCATCCCGAATATCCGCCTTGAGTTAATGTGCTGCAATACTCTTCCGCCTCTTCATAGGAGACGGCGATCCTTTTCGGGGATTGCATCCACATCAGGTTGGTAGAGATATCGGTTATTGTGCCGTCGCCATTATCCTTGAATCTCTGTTTGACCTCGCCCGTTATCTTGTCTGTTATAGTGCCGTCATCATTATATGCATAACGATCCTTGAGTTCCGACACTGTAAATGTGTTTGTCTTGGCGATACCCTCCACCTTATCTTCATTCAAGGCAGTCACCGAATAGACAATATCTCCTTTTTTCTGGATTGTCTGAGCAAGGGTCCAGCTTGTACCTGAGCCGGTCATCTCGTAATCCTTACCGCCTATTGTAAGCGTCACGCCTTCAGCGGGATTTTCTGTAGTGGCCCTAAATGTGAATTTTCCTCCGACGTATCCTTTCACGGGCGTCACGGACGCGGTTAAGATATTAATAAGGGCCCCAGGCTTCTTCTCGGCCACTATATTTCCCTGTTTTGAAAGACCTTCCGTGCCCTCTGTATTTTTCGCTACCACTTTATACTGGCTTGTGCCGACACTTGCTACCTTGGTCTGTAGGCTCCATTCGGTGCCTGCACCGATCATTGCCTGGCTCTTACCTGCGATTTCTATCAAGACCTGATTTGCGATATAATTGGTCTGCGCCTTTATAATGAAGTCTTCACCGGAATATATTTTATCCGGAAGGGATACGGTCGCTACATCGGGAACAGCAAGCTTGGCGACTATTGTTCCGCTCTTTGAACTGCCTGTTGCTCCATCAATATTTTTGGCCGTAATAACGAATGGCTTCTTTCCCGCATCAAGGATCTTCTTTTTGTACTGCCATTTCTTTCCTGAGCCTTCCATGTCATAGGTCACGCCGTCAATTTCTAGGGAAACGGAGTCCGCAGGGTTGTCTGTGGTGGCATTGATCGTGAATTCTTCTCCTGCGTAACCCTTGGCGGAGGTAACCGATTCATCAATAACATTGGCCAGGACCGCCCTTACCTTGACTTTTTCACCCGGTTTTTCGCTGGTTACTATCTCCAGGGTCTTTGGGCTTCCCGTTATGTTATCCATGTTTTTGGCTATAACGGTAAATTGTTTCTTCCCTATATCACTAATCTTTCTTTTTAGTCGCCAATCCTTTCCGGAGCCTTCCATTGCATAGCTCGTGCCATCCATCTCGACGATAACCGAACGGGCGGGAATGTTGGTGCCGGCGGTTATCAGGAAGTCATCCCCCGCATAGCCTTTAGCAGGATCAGACTGGAGCTTTACAATAGTGATTTCACCTGCTGCTATGGAAATTACGCCTTGTTTGGGCAAGCCTTCCACACCGGCATCATTAATGGCCACAACGGAGAAGGTTACGCTCCCTGTCTCTTCTACCTTTTGTTTAAGGGACCAATCGGTTCCTGACCCGGTCATATCATAGCGTTTATCGCTGATAAGCAGCGAGACCTTCTTTGCGGAGGCGGCGGTTTTGGCGGTGAATGTGAACTCATCTCCTCCCTTTCCCTTTCGGGGGGTGACTGAGGCGGATGCTACATTCACCATGCCTGAAAGCGGCCTAATGGCCATAAACTCTATTTTTTGAGACTCACCTTCTTTATCTTCTTCATTTATTGAAAATACCTTTAAGGGAAAATTGCCTGCGCTGGCCACCTTTATTCTGTGTTTCCACTCGGTGCCCTCGCCGTCCATGAGATATTTTTTACCTCCTAACTCAACATATACCTCTAAGGCATCGCGGCTTGTAACCGCCTCTACAGTAAAGGTCTCGCCTGCGTAACCCTTTTTCGGTTGGACATAAGCATTTGTTACATTTATGGCAGGAGGTGATATGATCCGGGTTATTATAGTCTGACCCCCCTTTTCCATGGCGGCCTCTTTAAGACGACCGCGCAACAGCCTTGTTCCGGCCACCTGGCGGATCTGAAATATGGTCTCCTCCTCAAAGAGGAGGTTTTCCAGGTCAATGACCTTAAACCAGTTGTTCATCAGGGCCTTTCGTAGGTAATATGTGAAAAGACCATACCCTTCCGTACTTTGACCGCCTGGCCAGTGTTTGTCTCCAAAGGATATAACCTCTCTTGAGGATTTTTGCGCCTGTTCTCTGATCTTTTCCGTGTATCTCAAGTCATAGGGAGAGAGCGCTATAGAGGTAGGCTTTAATAATGTCTTTGAAAAGAGGGAGTCTGTTATGACCGCGACGTTTTTCGCCTTGAATTGTTCATTGGCCAGATATTCCTCGCAGATATCCGAATGCTTCAGCCATGTAACCTTTAATTTTTTACTGGCTTCCTTGGGGATCCAGTATGTCTCTCCGCTCTCATCCTCGTAGCTGTGTCCTGAATAAAAGACCAGGAGGTTATCCTTACTGGTCAACTGTTCCAGATATTTGAGAAAGGCGCTTCCGATATTTATCATGGTAGGCTTTTGGTTTGAGTCATCCGTCATCAGCGTGATATTTTCCGCCTTGAAATTATACTTTTCAGTTAATATCCTTGCTATCTCCTTGGCGTCCTTTGGGGGACTTTCGAGTTTAGGCCATTCGTCATACGCCCCGATGCCTATGATCAGGGCATGATTTACCCCGTTGTCCGGGACTACTGCTGTTGAGAGGGCAAAAAGCCCTTCATTAGCTACAGTTGACCAGAGGAGAATAATCAAAAATAATGATGCGAAAATGATCGATCTCGGAATGTTCATTGCCTTATAGCCTTCATTTAGTAATTGGTTATAACGATGCAATATGATAAAGAAATCATCCATTCCGCCCCGGATCAGACTGAAATTAAACAGTAATGGCTTGGAATGTTTAATACGCTGAATTTCGCCTCTCATATGATGGAAACAGCGCTCCTAAGCATTCGGTCATGAAATAGTCTGTAACCCTAAAATAAGATTGTATAATTTTATAGAATTTATTTTAAGGACTGTCAAGAGACATTTATATGTTAAATTAGGGATTTTATGGCTTGACAGAGCTGTTTATTTTAAACTAATGTAAAAGCTGATACTGGATACTGGATGCTTGATGCAGCATTCTTGATGCAATATACTGAATATTAGATACTAAAAGATAGATGTAGCCTTAATCTACAAGATCTAGAATCCAGGATCCAGTGACCAGAATATAGTATCCTGCATCTAGGATCTGACACTACTTCACTATGTGAGTATAAATGGAACCAACTGGGAGAATACATGAGCAGGTGAAAGCGGCTAATGTTAGGGCCTCGGGTGTCTCGGATGTTGGTCGAATCCGGACAGAGAACCAGGACGCCATATATCTGGACAAAGAGGGACATTTTGTGCTTCTGGCGGACGGAATGGGGGGACATGAGAGGGGCGCTGAGGCAAGCCAGACAATTATTGAGATTCTCCAGGAATTCCTTCAGCCGGAAAGGATCTTGTCAGAACTCAAGGATATTACCAATGTTGAGGGAGCTCCTGCCGAGATAATCTGCCTTTTTTCATTGGTGGACAAGGGTGTTAACAAGGCAAACAGCGTCCTTTTTGAACGCAATAGAAAGGCCGGGTTGGAGCGGTATATGGGGGCAACACTTGTTGGCATGGTACCTGTTTCAAAAGAGCATGTATTGTGGTTTCATGTTGGAGACAGCCGATTATACCGTTGGCGGGATTCTACGCTCAGACTCCTTACAAGGGATCATTCCGCTTTTAACGAATGGGTGCGCGAAGGGCGTTCCGGCACAAAACCTACAAAGAATATTGTAACAAGGGCGATCGGGCCAAAGGAAGGTGTTGTTACCGATATTGAGTGGGAGACATGTCAAGAAAAGGATATATATCTCTTATGCAGCGATGGGCTTCATGATATGCTGTCGGATGAAGAGATTGCTGATATCTTAAAAAGAAATGATAACGTTGACAAAATAGCGGTCAGTCTTGTGGATGCCGCGATAGATGCGGGCGGAAAGGATAATACCAGCGTGGTCGTATTAAGAGTATAAAGGTGGAGAAGAACTGTAAATAATTATTAATAGGAATATTATATGGGCAGGGAAAATGTTACTCTGGCGATCCTGTTCGCCGACATTGCAAAAAGTACCCATCTTTATGAGACGTTAGGCAATAAAGCAGCTCAGAGCCTGATCGGGGCATGCCTATCTCTGCTTGCCAAGATCACGGCTCGGCATAGCGGAACGGTAATCAAGACGATCGGTGATGAGATCATGTGCACTTTTCCGACGGCGGATAATGCAGTAGAGGCCGCTATAGCCATGAACAGGGATATTGAGCGATTGACTATAAGCGATATGCCAGGGGTTACTCCTCCCAACATCTATGTAGGCATTCAGTTTGGTCCGGTTATACGAGAAGACAATGATGTCTTCGGTGATGCTGTTAATGTTGCGGCCCGCATGGTGTCTATGGCTAAACAAAGACAGATTGTTACAACTGATGATACTGTCTTGGCTTTGTCTGTCATGCATAAGAGCTCAACCAGGGTCATTGATAAAACTACGGTCAAAGGCAAGACCGGCGAGATGAATATCTATGAGGTTATATGGGAAAAGCAGGACGCGACCGTGATGGTTGACGAATCACTTGATGCCAGGAAGATAGAGTCACGTATGCAATTGAGCTTTCAGGGCCTGACAATCGAGATCGATCAGAATCGCCCCAGTGTTACACTTGGACGCCAGCCTCATAATGATATCGTCGTCAATGACGAGCGTGTATCCCGCACGCACGCGCGAATAGAATATCGCCGTGGCAAGTTTATATTGATTGACCAGAGTACAAACGGCACCTTTGCGCTTGTTCAGGGCAAGAAGAACATTACACTTAGAAGGGATGAGACCACTTTGCTCGGGAATGGAATTATCGGGCTCGGGCGAGAGGTTAATGATCAATCACCGATTGCCATCCATTATTCTATACGGCTTTGCTGAAGGACTTAATATCCTCTATAGTCAACGCATTAAATCCATCTGCTTGAGACTTAATAAACGAGATATAAATCCAGATTTCGTCATTCCGGCCCCGTATCAGAGCACGGAGTAAACTCCAGCCCTGGTTCGACAGGCTCATCACACTGAGCAAAGTCGAAGGGGAATCCCCCACAGCCGTCATCCCCCGGTGTGACCGGGGGATCCAGAATAGTTGTTAAATACTGATAAAACCGGATTCCAGATCGGGCCTGCCCCGTACTAGATACGAGGTCCGGAATGACAGATGAGGGAATTATTCAAAGGTCTCTGCTCATCTGTTGCTTTCACTATACCTATCATAATTATCTAGACCGTATACATGGCAACCTTTGTTTAATAAGGATTTTCTGTCGTTGTGACTCTGCTGTCATTGCAACCACAGGGAAAAACCTTACAAAACCCATCCATTATCTTGTATCTTGAAGCCTAATCTCAGTTTATATTACTCTCACCATATATTGTATGTTTCTTGACTAATATAGCAATATAATGTATAAATAATTGATTTAAGGGGCTTAGTGACATGACTCGGGCAGGAATTTAACCCGCATTCGCCCGTTCTTTTTATTACTGTCTGGGCCGATGGTGCGGGCCAAAAATGACGGAAAAAATTATCTAAAGAGAGGCTAAAGGCCTTTTGAACGGATTCAAGGGTAGAGATGGGGGAGGCCATGAAATCATATGTTTTTATATATAAGGTTTTATTGATAAGGGTCCTTCTTTTGGCCCTGCCGATAATCTTTATTGCAACAAAGACCAGTGACTGCGCTGAAGACAGTTATTATACTATTCATCTGGCATCTTTTAAGGAACTTCAGAATGCGAATGATTATGTGAATGCCATGACTAACAAGGGAAAGACGATCTTCTGGAAAAAGGCGGACGTCCCGGGGAAGGGGAAATATTACAGGGTCTATATGGGCAAGTACAAAAACAGGGATGAGGCCGTTGAGTTCTGGAAGATATTAAAGGAGGAAGGGGCGGTCAGTTATTTTGGAGTTCATGAATTCAAAGAGAGGACTCCGTCTGAGCTGAATGTTGAACAATCTTCCGCAATAGAACTGGAGGAAACCACCGCTGTATTCGGGACAGGGCGCTTTATAGACAATGGGGATGGCACTGTCACGGATAGAAAAACAAATCTGATGTGGATAAAGAATGGATGGAGGATTGATTTTTTTTCAGCCGTAAACTGGGTTGAAGCATTAAAGAAATGTGAAGGATTCAGTTATGGAGGATATACTAACTGGCGGCTCCCTACTATCAAGGAATGGAAAAGCCTGCTGGATAAAAACAATGAATATCCAGCCCTGGTTGAACCTAATCCCTTTGAAAATATTATTGTGCATATGCCCTATTGGTCAAGGACTGAATATAATGCGAATCAGGTCAGCTCAATAAAAGGCGCCAATCGCGCCTATATTGTAATGCTGTATTATGGTCAGATAAGTCACCAGAGTACAAATAAGCTCGGGTTTATCCTGCCCGTCCGTTCATTGAATTAGCCTCAATTTCCCCCACTTGACTTCTTGTTGCTTACCGGAAAGACGATAGTCACCGTGGTCCCTTCAGACAGCCTGCTGTGGATTTTTATCTCTCCGTGATGATTGGTTATAATCTGGTGTACCATGGTTAAACCAAGGCCAACTCCCATTGTCTTTGAGGTCACGAAGGGATCATAGACCGAATCTATCTCTTTGGCGGCTATGCCTGAGCCGGTGTCTTTTAATATTATTTTGATACCGTGATTATTAAGTCTTTTTACGGTCAATTCTATTATGCCGCTGTCATGTATCGACTCCAGGGCATTTTCGAATATGTTGGACAGCGCGATCACCAACTGTGACGGATCCATATCTATTAACGGAAGATCATTGTCTATGGACGCAGTTATTTCCACATTTTGTCTATATGCCATAGGTCTGAATCTATTTAAGATCCTTTCAAGCACAGAATTCAGATCATCCGGATGCAGGGAGGCTGATTGCACATCAAGAAATTCATGCACCTTTCTGACCAACCTTTCAAGGCGCACAGTCTCTCCTAAGATAATGTCCGTAAATTTCTTGATTTCAGGGTTGTCGTTTGACAGATTCTTTATTCTCTGAGTAAAACCGCCTATTACGGTGATCGGATTGCGTATCTCGTGCGCAACACCGTTGACCAGATTGCCCATAGCCGCCAGGCGTTCGGTTCTGATCAACTTTTCCTGAGCCGACTTTAACTCCTGGTACGTCAATTCAAACTTTTTCTCCAGACGTTTATACAGCGTTGCATTCTCCATTGCCACGGCTATCTGATGAGACATGCCGGTCAAAATTTCAAGATCTGCGTTACTAAAGGATTCCTGGTTTTTTTTATTAATAACCTGTATAGCCCCTATGGCCTTGCCTCTAAGGGTCAAGGGGACACATATTAAGGACCTCGTTTTAAAGCCTGTTATCTTGTCATATTTATCGCTGAATTTTTTTTCATTACGCACATCATGAACCACAATGGGCTGGCATGATTGAACAACCCAGCCTGCTATGCCTTCTCCGACTTTGACTCTGATACTTTTTACGGGCTCCTTTTTTTCACCTCTGGCAAGCCTTATGTATAACTCGTTATTCATTTCATCCAATTCATATATGGAGCTGGCCTCGGCATTAATGAATTCCTCAGCACATTTCATCGCGTTGTTAAGGACACTCTCTATTTCCAGGGAAGAATTGATAAGGGCGCTGAATTTAAGGAGGGTTGAAAGTTCACGATGATATAGATTTTCGTTGATATTGTTTTCCATGACGTGTTCAATTTAAACGGTAATAATAAAAGAGACTCAACGGATCTAATATCAAAATATAAATGATTTGAAAGAAATAGGCAATCTTCGATTTACTGCTATTATGTTACCACTTTATATCTATTGAAACCTTTCAATCAATTTAGTTCGACGAGTAGCAGCGACTAAAAATCTTGACAGTTTCGAACTAATAAGAATTATCCCTGCGGTCGAAATGACATAAAATCTGTATTATTCAAAGCTCCATCATACACCGCAGTTACAAGGGGAGACCTATGAATAAGTCCTTTTTCCGTCATTCCGGACCCCGTATCTAGTACGGGGCAGGCCCGATCCCGAATTCAGAAAATCTTTGAATCCACTGGATCACCCGGTCAAGCCAGGGGATAACGATATTACAATTTTAATAACGTTTTGCAAAGGTCTCAAGGGCGGTCATGGTAAATATTACACTATACTTTGATGAATAATATGATATATTCAGCTTGTAGTGAAGAAAAACAGAAGGAGGATCTTATTGAAAATACTTTTAACCAATGATGATGGGATACATGCCCCGGGATTGAGGGCCCTATACGATGAGCTTAACAGGGATTTTGAACTTTCTGTTGTGGCACCTGAAACAGAGATGAGCGCTGTTGGCCATGCCATTACATTAGATTCTCCATTGAGAGTGAGGGAGGTTTATAAGAACGGATCATTTTTTGGGTTTGGCGTGAGCGGGACCCCGGCAGATTGCGTAAAGAGCGCGGTGCAGGAACTATTTCAAGGGCCTCCTGATATCATTATTTCAGGTATAAACCTGGGCTCTAACGTGGGGGTTAATGTCCTGTATTCGGGAACGGTTTCTGCCGCAACAGAAGGCGCGTTTTTAGGGGTAAGATCTGCCGCCATATCACTCAGCACGCGGAAAAATCCTGATTTTAAATTTGCCGCACGTTTCAGCAGAGAGATAATAAGATTTATTACGGAAAATAATCTAAAAAACGGCACTGCATTGAATGTGAATATCCCTGCGACCTCCGCAGACAGCATAAAGGGAGTCTCCATAACAAGACAGGGGCTTGGCAGGCTGAAGGAGAGGTTTGAGCGTCGAATCGACCCTCGAGGAAACGTATATTATTGGCTCAGCGGCGAGATTCCGGTGAAAGAAGAGATACGCGATTCCGACTGCAACGCCCTTAAAGAGAATAGGATAACTATCACGCCCATAAGTTTTGATCTAACGTGTAAGGAAGAGATGGAAAGATTGCAGAACCTTCCTCTGCCTGATTTTAAAATATAGATGTTTGATCTGTGCCTCGAATCTGCAGAGCGACCCGAATATTATATTTCTTGGTGCAAGGTCCGATACCGGATGCTGGTCTCTGGATACTGGATAATAATCGATTTATCCAGCATCTAGTATCAAGTATCAGAATATTTTTTTATTCTTAAAGGTTAGGATATCATGTGCCTTTGGGCCGCAATTTAGAAGAAGGTCAAAGGAGGAGAGGTTTGGGATAAAATCTCCCCAGAGTTGAGGATAGACCGGATGCTGCATTTTGAAAAATCTCAACTTTACACCTGATTCCATGAAAATGTCTGAATCAATATATTTTTTTGCCGGTTCCTGAGCAAGGAATGTGTCAGCGCCAAACTTCCTGCAGATCTCGATGAGGAGCCGGGTTCCGATTGCATCTATACCGAGATCGCTTAGAAGCGTAATCCTTGTATCGATACGGAGATGATCCATAAGGTATTTCAATATAGCGAGATTCAAATCGATAAGCTTATTGAATTCGGATGAAAAGATCTTTTCAATAAAATTTATATGATCCAATAGATAAGGGGCATTTGCATAGGCATGTTTAAAACTGGTCAGATACTTTTTAGACCAGCGGCCCTCCTTGCATATCATTACTTCATTTATCTTTTGTAATCCCAGCCCTTTTTTCCACACAGGGATTGTCATCCATAGTGCCCCCTGGTCATATTTAAAACGATTTCTTGTCAACCATGTTGTACCTCTGGGGAACTGGACCGAATCGAGGATAATGAGAATGTCTGATAGAAAGGCCTTAAGAAATAAGCCTGGAAAGGGCGAGAAATATGGCTGATTCGCTGATAGTATCATCTTATTAATGTCCAGTGGACATATAGCAAAATGCCCCAGTTAAGCAGGCTCAAAGTTTAACGGGGTAAACATGACACATAGCGCAGAGAATTTCTAAAGAGAATATTGAACGATAAAATGAGAATTTTCAATATTTAAGTTTATTCCTTCAACATTAATTTTATATTTCTCCAAGACCCCCGTGCAACTAAAACATCGTTTACATTTCAGACCGGGTACATCGTTTACACTTTTTAGTTTTAAATTACTTTGTTTTTACTTAAATCT
>SMTZ1_10007412_pt1 | contig 10974 bp, 9 predicted proteins | sample DeeMarSWOR136_30_FD_25667 | JGI IMG/M metagenome (IMG submission 25667)
GGTATTTTTGGTGGTTACCTGGTGGGAGTAGAAATGCTTGGTCTAAGTTATGGAGGATACTTTGGAGAGATGAGAAATATGGTAACCATGAAAGACATCACCGTAGGATTCTATAAGTCAATAAGTTTTGGGATAATCGTTAATTGGGTCTGCTGTTTTAAGGGTTATTTCACAGGTTATGGAGCCGAGGGGGTTAGCAAAGCCACTACCGAGGCAGTGGTTGTTTCTTCTGTATTGATTCTAGTGTGGGATTATTTCATGGCTTCATTCTTTTTTTGATTGTTGAGATGATAGAGATTGAGAATCTTCACAAATCATTTAATCACCGTGATGTACTCAAGGGGGTCTCTCTTAAGGTAGAGAAGGGTGAGATTTTAGCTGTTATTGGCGGCAGCGGTGTAGGGAAAAGTGTGTTTTTGAAGCACATTTCAGGTTTGATGCGACCTGATCGAGGCAAAATAATAGTAGATGGGCTGGAGGTTGCTCGAATGCGCGGGAAAGCCTTAGAAAGATACCGAGAACGCTTGGGTTTTCTATTTCAGGGAGGAGCCCTCTTTGATTCGATGAGTGTGTATGAGAACGTGGCTTTCCCCCTTCGCGAAAAAACCTCATTAAAAGAAAATGAAATCAGAGAGATTGTGTATAACATGCTTGAACACGTAGGTATGCAGGAGGAAGGTAATAAATATCCAGCGGAATTGAGCGGTGGAATGAAAAAACGTGCTGCCCTTGCAAGGGCACTGATTACCAACCCAGAGATTATGTTGTTTGACGAACCTACCACAGGGCTTGACCCAATCATTGTTAACAATGTGTTTAACTATATCAAGGCGACCCATCAAAAACTTGGATTTACAGGAATAATTGTAACTCACCAGATCCCAAGGGTTTTCACTGTTGTCCAGAGGGTAGCCCTTTTAAGTGAAGGTATTATTGTAGCGAGTGGGACAGCAGAAGAAATTCAAGCGAGCGATAATCCTATTGTACAATATTTTCTTTCTGGAGGTGTGAGAGAAAAAACAAATGATTAAAATAAGAAAAAGAGGTTTCAATGAAAAAGATTGATCTTGAATTGATTGTAGGTCTATTCGTTCTGATTGGTGTCATAGCTCTAGGTTACATCTCTATTAAATTAGGTAAAATGGAATGGGTAGGAGGAGGAGGTTATCAGATAACAGCCACCTTCCCCAGAATAGGAGGTCTCAAAGTGGGGGCCATAGTTGAGGTATCTGGTGTAGAAGTGGGACGGGTCAAAAGTATTACCCTTGATGAGAATTATCAGGCTCGGGTTGTTTTGGATATAAATAAAAGGGTAAAGCTGGACGATGAATCTATCGCTTCTATAAGAACCAAAGGATTATTGGGAGAAAAATATGTGGATATTGAACCAGGTGGAGGTGAAATTATCCACGATGGTGGGGAACTAACCGAAAACAATGAACCGATCGATCTAGAAAGATTACTTGAAAGATTAATTGGTGGTAAAATTGAGAAGAATAAAGAGTAAAGTATTCAAAAAAAATTGGGAGAAAGGAGTTACACATTGGCAAAGAATGGCTACATTTTAAAGTTAGAGGCTAAAAAGAGTGTCTGTAAAATAGCAGCAGTAGTTTTTATATGGCTGTGTGTGCTTGTTCCAGCAGTGTCTGTAGTTGCAGGTTCTCCACTTGAACATATTAAAAGTAATATTGACCAGATAGTTGCTGTTTTGGATGATAAGTCATTTCGCCAATCTCATACGAAAGAAGAATTGAATGAAAAACTTCGAGGAATAGCACATAAGAAATTTGATTGGGAGGAGATAGCACGACGTTCTCTCGGTTTGTATTGGAAAGAGAGATCTCAAGATGAAAAAGAAGAATTTACCTCATTACTTATAAACCTCTTGGAAAATAGCTACATTAATAAAATAGTAAATAATTATTCTGGGGAGAGGGTTCTATATGATAAAGAGATTATAGATGGAAAGCGTGCATTAGTGGAAACTCGAATCATTAACAAAGCAGAACAGGAGATTTCCGTTGGGTATAGACTTGTTAAAAAAGGAGAGAAATGGTGTGCTTACGATGTAATTATCGAAGGGATTAGTTTGGTGAAGAACTACCGGGTTCAATTCTATGACATTATCCGAAAATCATCGTATAACGAACTCATAAAAAGATTAAAGGAGAAACAACTGGAGTAGCACAATGCTGAAGCGTGAGTAAGCTGTAAAGTGAGGTTGTATTTCTGGGCCTTTCGGTAAAAGAGTTATTACACTTTACTCTTTTTCAGTATCCCTCTTTCCCTTCTTAAGAAATTTTTCAATACGTATAACCTTATCAAATTTTACTGGTCTATGTAGATCCTGCCCAGCGTTCTGTTTTGTTTTCAAATCTTTTATATATTTTTTTAGTGTGGGATTTTGAGAGATAATGGTATTAATTTGGTCATCGAGGGCGTTCGCAGCGTATTTGAGTTCTTCAATATTGAAATCCATCTCCAATAAAATGAGCAATTTTTTTAGTACTGCATAGAAAGCCTTGGGATTTCTCTGGATATATGGTGGAACATGGCCCCATAGGCTCACAGAGGGTATATGTGCTTTGTTCCCGGCTTCTAATATGAGTGTGTGAATAGAACAAGGACCTGTATAACTAATGAGCTCAATGCCATTTTTAATTAGTTTATCCTTAAATAAGTCATCATTAGTCACAGCAGATACTTTTGGTTCAGTAGTGTGTAGTATGTTATCATAGGTACCTCCAATTACATAGATTTCTTTTATCCCATAGTGTTTTGCAAAATCAATAATGGCTTTATTGTATTCATTCCATCTTAGATGGGGTTCTTCTCCGATTATTATGAAAAGGTCTTTGTGAGATTTTTCGTTCTTGCAATAAAAAATATCATTGCTAACCGTGCTCGTTTTTTTTATATTTCCATTTTCTATAATGGTTGTGGGACGAAGCGTTGAAAAATTATAAAAAGAATCGGAGATTATTTCCCCTACCTTTTTAGCACTGAACCTCTCCTTCAAGTATTTTAATGATCCTGTAGAAACTTCCCCCGCATTTGGCCAGCCACTAAAACCAACAATAAGATAAGGGTTATCAATTTCTACTGTTTCATAAATAATAATATTTGAAATTTCCATATCTCATCAGTAGGTAAATTTTAATACTAATACTATAATTAATATCATACTATAAAAGAGAAATAAAGGGTAGCATGAAAAAGAGAGATCGAAATTCTTGTGTCGTACGCTGAATTAGTGGTAGTGCTCGATGGTGTACAACTACTGCCGGTCAATCTGGGTAGTTTTGAACACTAAGGCACATTCCACGGATTTTATTGCTTGACTTGAATTATCAAATAGTATAGAAGGTTACAAAAAATGTACTATCCATGCTCAAGGTTGAGTAAGTAAGAGAGATCACTTGCACCTGGATAGTGTGAGTGACTCTTTTTATAACCACTGAGGCATGAAGTATCCAATGGTGGTAAAGAAAGAATTAAAGTGGGTTAAAGGGGCATCTCATAGGAGTATAAAAAAACGTACTACATCAAAATAAGGTGATTTTTAGATGAGATTACTGCGTTTTAAAGGCGTCAGCAGGAGGATACTTCTCAATTGCTTTAGAAAAAGCTATGTGGAGAAGCAATTGAGTCGAAGGAGAGGGAAGTGTAATCAATGTGGAAAATGCTGCGAATTGGCTTTCAGGTGTCCTTTTTTGACTGCATCAAGGAAGTGTCTCATTTATAATATGTGGAGACCAAAGCATTGTAGGAGCTTTCCTTTAGATCAGAAGGATTTGGAAGAAGTAGGTGGAGAGTGCGGCTATTTTTTTGTGAGAGAATAACTTAATAGTAAAGGGAGATTCTTATTTTTTGAAAGCAGGTTATTAAGATATTTGAATATAGTTACTAAATTGAAAACCATTTCATCCATTTTTCTAAAATGGATTCTTGCTAATAGTGTCTAATAGTTCCTTCAAAATATATTTTAGTATAAGGAATAACTTGAATCAGGGACTATCTCTAATGAATCAATTTTTAACTAGATTATCTACAATCTAAGAGTTTGAACTCAAGATATTGTATGTGTATTTTTATGTTTACAATAACCATCTATCATTTAAAACACGGAGTGCACAGAGAAGAATATATAAAAACAATAATAATCTCTGCGATCTTTGCGATCTCCACGGTTGACTAAATTTTCTCTGAATAGAGATAACAGTGGCAAGAGTGTGTTTCAGAAAAACGAGTCATACCAGGGTAGGTTAGTCCACACTGAGGCATCTTATAGGGACAGCGGGTGTTGAAATGGCAGCCTTGTGGGGGATTAATGGGAGAGGGAACATCACCTTTGAGGTGAATCTTTTCCACTCCAGTTTTAGGATCGATGCTGGGAACTGCCGATAGAAGTGCTTTTGTATAGGGATGAAGGGGATTATCATAGAGCTCCTCTGCTGTTGCATATTCCACAATGCGGCCAAGATACATTACAGCAACCGTATCGCTAAAGTAACCCACCACATTAAGGTCATGGGAGATGAAGAGGTAGCTTAGACCCAATTTATTTTGTAATTCCTTGAGAAGATTTATAATTTGGGCCTGTATTGATACATCAAGTGCAGATACTGGTTCATCACATATAATGAGTGAGGGATTCACGCTTAGGGCGCGGGCTATACCTATCCTCTGTCTCTGGCCGCCGCTGAACTCATGGGGATAGCGATTAGCGCTGTTAGGTCCCATTCCTACGATTTCTAAGAGGTTAGTGACCTTAGTTTTCCTTTCAACATTACCTTTCACACCCAAGGTGCGAAGACCTTCTTCGATGGATTGACCAACGGTCATACGAGGATTGAGAGAGCCAAAGGGGTCCTGGAAGATAATCTGCATCTCTTTCCGTAAAGGCTTCATCTCATCTTGGGAAAAGCCGCTGATATCTTGATTTTGATAAATGATCTTTCCTTCATCCAGTTCCAAGAGTTTCAGGATGAGTCGTCCGATTGTAGATTTGCCACACCCACTTTCCCCCACCAGACCCAGGGTCTTACCCTGGTCGATAGTAAAGTCTACGCCATCAACGGCTTTGTTCCACCCAATCACCTTCTGAAAGAAGCCTCTTTGCAGCGGAAAGTATTTTTTTAATCCTTCTACCCTGAGCATAGTGTTATGGGAGGTGTCGATCTGTGCCATGGTAAGATTTCTCTCGTTCATAGAGCACCGGACAGCGACTCAAGTGACCTTTTCCATAATCGCACATTCCGGGGAATTCCTTTCGGCAGGTATCGAGAGCGAAATTACATCTGGGATGAAATGGACAGCCTCTCGGCTTGTAAGCAGGATCAGGAACTGTGCCTGAAATGGTGTGAATCATGCTTCCCCGTGTGGTACGATGGGGGAGTGATGCCAGTAGCCCTTGAGTATAGGGGTGACGGGGGTTATGAAAAATCTCGGAGGTATCCCCTTGCTCTGAGATGGTACCCGCATACATTACATAGATGCGATCGGCGATATTCGCAACCACTCCAAGATCATGAGTAATATAGAGAAGTGACATCTGTCGATTTTGCTGTAGCTCTTCAAAAAGATTCAGAATCTGTGCTTGAATGGTTACATCAAGGGCTGTAGTTGGTTCATCAGCAATCACCAGATCGGGGTTACATGCCAGTGCCATGGCAATCATAACCCTTTGCCGTTGCCCCCCGCTTAGTTGGTGTGGATAGTTTCCAAGGAACTTTTCAGGTGAAGGGATGCCTACCTCCTTTAAAAGTTCTATACACCTTTGTCTCATCTCCCCTGTATCCACATTTTCATGGATTACAATAGTTTCTTCTATCTGATCTCCTATGGTAAGTACGGGATTGAGAGAGGTCATGGGTTCTTGGAAGACCATGGCTATATGATTTCCTCGAATCTTCTGCATCTCCTCTTCACTTAAATCCAGAAGATTTTTTCCATTGAACAAAATCTTACCATCCATGATCTTGCCAGGTGGGTGCGGAATAAGACCGAGGATGCTCAAGGCAGATACGGTTTTTCCGCACCCGGACTCTCCCACGAGACAGACTGTCTCTCCCTTCCTGATGTCGTAGCTTACGCCATCTATGGCCTTGGCTATCCTTTCGTTACCGAAGAAATAGATCTTTAAGTCCTGAATAGAGAGTAGAAGATCGTTGCCAGTAGTCATTTAAGTTGTTCAGTATCTTTCTCTGAGTTTCGGGTTGAGTATATCACGGAGTCCCTCACCGAATAGGTTAAAGGAGAGCACCACGATCAGTATGGCAAAACCTGGAATAAATGTCAGCCATGGTGCATCGAAGATGAAACGCTTCCCGTCAGCAAGGATGTTTCCCCAGGTGGCGTGTGGAGGTGGAACGCCGAAACCGAGGAAGCTAAGGCCTGCTTCAGTTAAAATTGCTGTGGCAATGCCAATGGTGGCTGAGACCAGTACTGGTGCCATAGCATTAGGAATAATGTGTCTAAATATGATGCGCCAGTTGCTAAGACCTAGAGCACGCGCCGCTATCACAAATTCCTGTTCCCTTAAAGAGAGAAATTCGGCTCGAACAAAACGAGTTGTGCCCATCCAACTTGTCAGTCCAATGACAATCATGATGTTATACATGCTTGCCGGGAGGAGCGCAACCACAGTGAGGATTAGAAAGAAGCTGGGGAAGCAGAGCATAATATCTACAAAACGCATGATCAGCGTATCAATGGAGATGGTGTCTGTATAAAACACGTTTTTCCATTTTGGTGGGGGTCGTTTTCTCCCTGCTCTTTTTGACCAGTAAGAAAACACTATATAGGTACTCCCGATAGCAAGTAGTACTATACCTAGAGAGATAACTCCCACTGCCAGCAATCCTCCTCCTAAAAGAATAATAGTGGTAGTAAGAATGTGATCAATTCTTACATGGTTTTGTCCAAAATAGCCTGCTATTCCACCCATAAATATGCCGACAATCACAGAGATTCCCACAGCCACAAATCCAACGGTGAGAGATACCCAGGCTCCCTGTAGCATCCTTGCAAACACATCTCGTCCTAGATCGTCGGTTCCAAACAAGTAGATACCTAGCCTGGGGGATTCTTCGGGTGGCAAAGCCTCAAAATTCGGCTTGGACAGAGGGGATTGGAGCTTTTCCTGAAGCCTGACCACGGCAGGATCGAAAATCGGTTTTGTACCCGTAGTGAGCAGAAGTCCCAGAGATGCGGTACAGAAGAAGAGGAAGAAAATGAGAAGTCCCGTAAAAGCGAGACGGTTTTTTTTGAGCAGTTGCCATAATTCCTGCACGCGAGAGTGTTTTGTAACCGTGGGAACTTCTTCAGAGAAATCCTGGGAAATTAATTTCTTCTCTGTATTCATTACAAACGTATCCTTGGATCTACCAGCATGTAGAGCAGATCAGAGATAAAGGTGCCAATCAGCACCAGCACAGCAGAAATAAAGTTGACAGTCAGTATTATTGGATAATCCCGTGCTAGGATTGCCTCATACGCCATACGTCCCATACCTGGCCATGAGAAAATAGATTCAATGATTACAGAGCCGCCGATCAGGCCTGGCAGGATAAGGCCAAACATGGTGACGAAGGGTAAAAGGGCGTTTCGTAAAGCGTGTTTGTAGTAAACTTGTTCCGAAGGGAGGCCTTTTGCCCGTGCAGTACGTATATAGTCTTGTCCTTCTACTTCAAGCATCTGACTGCGGACATATCTTGAGAGTATGGCAATACCGCCAGTAGCCCCGAGCACAGATGGAAGCAATAAATGCCACACCCTATCCATAATCAGGTGGGACCACGAGGCATCACCGAGCCCGAAAGTCTCCATGCCAATAACTGGTATATGGAAGCGGGTCACTACAAAGATAATAAGGATATAGGCAAAGAAGAAACCAGGGATGGAAATTAAGAGATAAGAAAAGAATGTGGTGCTGCGATCATAGAGGCCGCCTCGAAAAATTGCTGAACGGATTCCAATCGGGAATGAGAGGGTCCAAGTAATAAGGGTACCAACAATAAAAAGAGGAAGGCTATTGAGAAATCGCTCCCATATCTTTTGGAGCACCGATTGATTATCCTTCCAAGATACCGTTTTTCCTGTGAGGAGATCACGATAAAAGTAGATATATTGGATATGAAGGGGTTGATCTAAATGAAACTCCTTGCGAAAGCGCTCCACCATCTCAGGGGTAAACTTGGGGTTCAGGGGGTCCACCTGACTGGGTTCACCAGGTGCGAGGTGGATGATCAAAAACGAGATTACTGAAACGAAAAACAGGGTTATGACCTTTTGTATAATACTTCGGCCAATAAAAGACAACATTGTTACTATCCTTTTATCCTTCGTATGCGAAGCTAGGTGCTTCAGGGAGCTTTATCCATTTATTGAAATAGAATGTGAAATTTCCCGTCTTAGTGGGTTTTATTTTTTTGTAGAGGATCTCTCCTTGGGGAGTAGTTTCCTTTATCACAATTCGTTTATCTAAGACAGCGGTCCATTTATTCACATAGAGAAAAGTATATGGCTGCTCCCATGCAATGATCTGGTGGAGCCGGTGGCAGTAAGCCACCTGCCGGTCATAATCGTATTCCTGCCTGATCTTGATGATGAGATCGTCGGCCTCCTCGTTCTTAAATCCAACGAAATTAAGCTGATGGGGATTGGTCTGACTTGAGTGCCATATTTGATAAAGGTCTGGATCAATGCCCATGACCCATCCCAGGATAAGGGCATCGAAATCAGCCTTATCCACACGCTCCTGGATGAACACAGACCACTCTAAGAGATCAGTCCGCACATCAATGCCGATCTGCCTCCAGGCATCCTGAGCTATGGCAAGGACAGCCTTCCGGAGATCGTTACCGCTATTAGTAATGAGCGTAAATTGAAGTCTCTTCCCATCTTTTTCCAACCAACCTTCCTTATTGTGCCTCCATCCTGCCTCTTTCAAGAGATTTAGTGCCCCTTGGGGATCATAGGGAACCGGCTTGATGCTGTGGTTGTAATAATCGGTCTGCTTCACAAAAGGACCAGTGATCCGTCCTCCCTGACCATGGAGGACATATTCTATAATCTTGTCAATATCAATGGCTATACTCAAAGCTCTGCGTACTCGAGGATCATTAAAGGGTTGACGTCGTATATTATAGCCAATGTAGGTGTACCCAAAAGAGAGACCGGAGAAACTCTGGTATTTTGGATCATTCTGCAGACGCTCGACCTGATGGGGTTGTACGCTGTAGCTGTCAATGGTACCAGCATAAAATTCCATCTCTTGGGTCAAAAGATCGGGCACAATCCTATATATATACTTTCTATAGTTTGGCGGTCCTTCCCAATAGGCTTCAAACTTTTCAAGGACGATATACTGATCTGATTTCCATTTCTTAAAGACAAATGGACCACATCCAATAGGATGCCGATTAAAGCTACTTTGCCGCATTGAAAATTTTTCAGGGTCTTTTCCAAGCCGAAGGGACTCTTCTTTCAAGACCTCATCATTTAAAAGATGCTCTGGGAGTATCCCCATGGCCCATGTCCCGAGTGCAGGTGAGTAGAGCCTTCTATAAACAATCCGTAGGGTGAGAGGATCAATCACCTCCACCTTTTTGACAGGTTCATAGTCGGCTATTCGAGGAGAGAGATTCTTTGGATTCATAATGGCCTCAAAGGTGAACTTGACATCATGGGCATCAAATACATGACCATCATGAAATTTTACGTTGGGTCGAAGGTGAAATATCAAGACGGGATTGTGCTCAGTAGCAGGGAGTAATTCTCTCGCATATAGAGCTAATCTTTCTTTTGAGACCTGTGGGTTTGCGATCAAGTATTTCTCTCCATAGAAAGAGTAAAAATATTCCTTGCCGAGAAGTTGTGTAAGGTTTTCAAAAAGATCTTGATCAACTTTACTAAGAGTGAGCTCGATTCTTGCTGGTGCCTTAATAAGGATATTTACTTCTATCTCTTTTTTGTTCTGCTTTGGATCTTTTTCATGTTTGGTAACGAAAAATTCTCTAGGAGGAATTACAGAAATTTCTGTTATATGATCTAATGAGGTTCTAAGTTCTGGATTTGAGATGGTGTTTTTGTTCTTTGCTTCTCGAAGAAGATGTGCTACCTCCTGAGCCCTAACTTCACCAAATCCTGGTATGCTGACAGACTCATTTACATAAAAATAGGCTTCCTCATAGATATCCCATGAAGTGGCGAGACGACCTCTAAATCGCAGATTTTCATCTCGGTCAATAAGACCTTCAAACACCATAGCATCGATATCGCTACTTGCCGAATCTGCCGAAAGAATCGGATTCAGAATGCTGGCATCACCGATGGATGCAGCAATGTATTCATTCAGACGGCTGGGGTTTCCTCGTGTCTGCTGTTCATAGGTAGGTACCCAGAAATAGGACTGAAGCAAAAAAAGTATAACAAAAATTGGGGTAACTATAAGAATTTTGCGGGTGGTCATTTGAATTTGATTGGCGTTTCTATAAACCAGTATAATTTTTAAACTTTATATTGTCCACCATGTGGGATAGTAAAACATCTAATAGGTAAATCAGTGTTCTTTCAATACTATCAGGTTTCTTAAGCAAAATACGGGATAAAAACAAAATAAGAGATATCAAGGATCATTAGGGCTTCTACCTTTTATGATTGTATAGTTAGGATGCAGCCAGAGACTGGGATAGGGGAGGGGTGTGCACTACTAGAAGATATCTGCCGAATAGATATAGATTTCTGTATCCTTTTCTTTCCATGCATCTTCGGGTAAACCTGCTTTAGTGCAAGTGTGTTCTAGGAATGTTTTTCTATCCCAGCCATATTGTGTAGCCACCTGAGGGAGCAGTATGCCTGAATAGAATCCTTTAATGATGTAGATACCATGTTTACCAACTTCTATTTCTTCTATACTTTCTATTTTCTTAAGCGGGGTTAAAACAGAAATTTCTATCTCTATATCTTTGA
>SMTZ1_10007413_pt1 | contig 10974 bp, 9 predicted proteins | sample DeeMarSWOR136_30_FD_25667 | JGI IMG/M metagenome (IMG submission 25667)
TTCTCTTGTGAACCACTTCACCACCACCGAGGCGTCAAGTACGGGCACATCTGTCCCTCCATCTCCTGATTTCTGCTGTACCGCTCCAACCCTCAGGACTTTTTTTGCTCAGTCTCTCTTGAATTCTCACAGCTTCTTCAACTTCAGTTTTATCTGTGAACCGAGTTGACCATAGAATTTCTAATCTTTTTTGAACAATTGAATTGGAGCTGGATCTGCAGGCTTTAGTTATGAAGATGTGGCTGTGCAGATGGCAGAAGTTATCGTTGACGACTTACTTAAGTGCGAGAGACCTATTGAGGCGACGATTTACCTTTTCGATCGATGTGGTCACAAACAGCCAATTGATTTTGTGCAGTTTTTTGAAGAATTCGCTGCCCATCTCCCTAGAGTTGCTCCTTACGAAGCTGAATCCGTACTCCCTGGCAGACAAGATGAAATTCCTATTCCTGAAGCTGTTTCTGCAACAGCTGATGAAATCAAGTCACGACGTCTTCACAACTTGCGGAAACTGATGACATCTTTAGAAGACCAGCGATATAAACTTGAAGAACATTTAATTGATCTTCTCAGCAGCGACAATAGAAAAGATGAGACAAAAGAGGTACGCCAGAAGCTCCAAGAGAACGAAGAGCTCCGACTAAGGTACCTCACTGAATTGAAGAGTCTTTCTGAGGAAACTAGTATCTCTTCTGTACCAGTTAACCAAGAACGAAAGCTTCAGACTGTGTTTGTTAGTTCGACGTATCGGGACTTGATTAATCATCGAATTGCTGTAAAGGATCAGATTACACGCCGAGGTATGTTCTTTCGTGGAATGGAACACTTTGGGGCTGATCCCAGTCACCTTGCTCCAGCAGCAAAGATAGTAAAAGAAGTTCACAATGCAGATATATATTTAGGGATCTTCGGAGTACGTTACGGTAGTATCGATCAAGCAACGGGATTATCCATGACAGAACTAGAATTCAACGAAGCAGAGGCTAGTGGAAAATACATGCTTCTCTATATCATTCATAATGATGCACCTGTCAAGGTCTGTGATATTGAACCTGATCCAGAAGGCAGAGTCAAACTTGATGTGTTGAAGGCCCGGATATTGCAGAAACATACTGTCTACATGTTTAGAACTGTTGAGGATTTAGCCCGTCAAGTATATGAAGATCTTGGAAAGCTCTAGGTTATGGGTCATTTTAGATTTCCTCGTAATATTAGTCTGCATTCAGGCTTTTCTGGCGACACACTCGATATTTCATACTTTCTTACCAATTCTAAGTATTATTAATCCCTATTTAGCATAGTCTGTATTATGTGATGTAACTTGACTGTACACAAGCTCACCTCAACTCCAGCAAGAAAATCCCAGAAACCAAGTACTGCTGATCGAGATTTTGAAAGAATATTTCAGCCAATTTTTTGCATTTATCCTCTTTTTGAATAGAGGGATTATGACATTTGAATCAATAAGTCATCTTAGAGCCTCTTTGGTTATTTCAGCTTCTGCTTCTTTTCTCAGCGTTTTTACATCTTTTTCCGTATCTATCTGCAACGTTTTTATGATCTCCAAAGGATTTTCATATCTTTTTTAGCTCTGAGAATAACTTTATCTCCTTCAATTACCCATTCTACCTTTTCACCAGGTTTTATCCCCAAGAATTTCCTTACTTGTTCTGGTATTGCAGTTTGATTCTTACTCGTTAGTTTTGTTGAATACATTTGAATCACTGCAAGATCATGTGGAAAAACTACTATTTAAATCCCTTGGTGTTGTTTGAAAATCCTCATCTGCACTCTCAAAATACATATTCATAGATTTTTTACACATACTATACTCCTCCCAACCACTAAAAGAGCCACGAACAGCGTTCCAAGGCAAACACCTTTTTTCTCTGGCTCTTTCTCCACTTTACTTTCTTTTTTTTTCTTCTCAATCTCCTGTATCTTCTGCTGACACTGCTGCACTTTTTCTCTATCTCCAATTTCTTCATACTTTTCTTGAGCCTTCTCAAGATTCAGCTTAGCCCCATCATAGATCCCTTCTTCGATTTGAGCCTTTCCTTTTTCAACTAAAGAATCTGCCTCTATCCCAGTATCACACTTTGACATATAAGTTTCACATTCTGAAGATTTCTGCTTATTTCCCACCATAGAATAAAGGTTTTTCGCCTGGCTAAACTTTGATTTGGCTTCAGAGTACATCCCCTTCTCAAAGTAGCTCAAAGCCTCTGAAAAGAAAGAATGAGCTTTTTTTCCTGCGTCTGCAAGTAAAATTACGGCATCACAAACCTTTACCAGATCAGAATCTCCCAATTTGCTGTAAAGCTCTCTTGCTCCTTGAAATTTTATTTTTGCTGTCTCATAATCTCCTTTCTCGTGAGAGGTCTCACCTTCAGCATACAGGGACTCAGCTTCTTTGAGTATTTTTGGGTCTTTGTACCAGATTCCAGTTTTTGTTATTTCTGGAATAAGGCTGTGTTCAATATCTGGTTTATTCCCTCCGAATCGATACGTCACATAGTACCAGCTAAATTTTTTCTCCCCTGCAGATAATTCTCTCCCCGTGTATAATCTAATATGCGTATGAGTAAGATTACCAAAGTAGTCCTTACCACGTTGTCCCCACGTTGCATCTACTGGAATCCACCCCATCCCAGGAATGTAGACTTCTGCCCAGTCATGTCTTTGATCTCCTGGACTCCCATACGTAAATCCATGAACAGACCGGGCCGGAATTCCCCGTGCACGGCATAACGCAATGAATAAGTCTGAATATTCTGTACAATCTCCCTTCTTCTCCTGCAGAGCATACAAGGCTCCTCGACACTTGTCGAAGCGAACATAAGACATATGAGATATGACAAACTCATAGATTTTCTTTGCTGCAAGGTAAGGATCGTCAATTTTTCCAGCAATTTCTGCAGCCTTTTCTTTTATTTGTGAATTATCAGACTCTATGTGGTTACCTGGGGCTGTATACACCTTGTATATATCAGAGTTTTTGTCGTACTCTTCAAAGGTTGATGTCACTGGGTTGTAAGAAAGAGTATAGATCTGAACCTTACATCTCATTCTAATAGTTGCACTTTTCCCGGGACCTATTTTTTCTTTTAGACAAATGTGAGCTATTTTGTTTCCAGATGAATCTTCTTTCACCTCCACAGCGTGAGGATCAGAGACCCAGTTTTCAACACGCTGGTAAGGTGGATGCTCTTGTACCACAGGTATCTGCAAATCGATTTGAGTTATGGTTGAAGGCCCGTTATTAGTAATTAAGAAGATATATTCAATCTCGTAAGCTGCAGGATTCGTTATTTCACCCTTATTTTCCTCCAAGATTGCATAATCTATCGAAAAAGGCAATACAAAAAGAATTGCTGTCAATGCTACCAAAGCTTTTCTCATATTTTTAAAGAATAACAACTATATTTAAGAGTTTCGCCTTCTACAGCATTTGTCTCCTTAGATTCCACCTTTAGTCTTCCCTTCCATTCTTAAAGGAAAAAAGGGAAGTGAAAATTAATATCATTTATCGCTTTCTGAAAGGCTTCCACCCCTTCCTCCGTAAAGAGATCCTTGTTGAGGAACGAACCAGATTACAGCGAATACCCGGAAACCCAAAGAACTCTAATTATCTCCTGGAGTTATTAATCTCCTCTAATCTATTTTTTATATGTTTTAACTTGAGAAATCCAAATTTCAACAATACTTACATACAGATGAGACTTCTCTTCCAAGATATGCAAAAAAAGAGAAAAATATATAAAGTTTCCCTACTAATTTAATTATGATCTGATGAAAATTGATTTCATCCTGCCAAAAACCAGAGATGAACTCGGACTTTTCAAAATTCCGATGTTTAGAATCCCACCTCATGGCTTGGCTGTATTAGCTGGAGCAACACCAAATTCCGAGCACGAAGTAAGAATTATAGATGAAAACTTTGAAAAAATAGATTTTGAAAGCGATGCGAATATTATTGCTATATCAATAATGACTCCTTCAGCAACGAGAGGTTATCAGATTGCTGACATATTTAAAGAAAAGGGGAAAAAAGTAATTATTGGTGGAGTGCATGCAACAGTTCTCCCAGAAGAGGCAAAAACCCATGCGCATTCTGTGGTAATTGGCGAAGCTGATCATATCTGGCCAAAAATCTTAGACGATATGAAGAACGGAAAATTAAAAGCATTTTATCATCCAGAGAGAATCTCTGATCTAGATACAGTACCAGAGCCAAGACTCGACCTATGTAATGAGAACTATTCAAAAGGAGACCTCATCCAAGTTGGGAGAGGTTGCCCTTTTAACTGTGATTTTTGCTCTGTCAGCAAGATTTTTGGAAAAAAATATAGACATAAATCAATAAAAAGGGTTATAAAAGAGATTTTAAATCTTAAAACAAAGCATTTCTGGTTTGTAGATGATAATATTGGTGTTGATGCAGCATTTACAAGAGAGTTGTTCAGAGAGTTAACACCTTTGAACGTTAGATGGTCATCTCAAGCTTCAGTTGCTATGGCTCGAGATGATCTTTTGAAGCTCGCAGCAGAAAGCGGCTGCACTGCTCTTTTTATAGGATTTGAATCACCAGACCAGCAGAGCTTGAAGAGTATTCACAAACCACACGTAGCTAAAACGTACAAAGAAGTGGTTAAAAAGCTGCACGACTATGGAATATTCGTTTTGGGAGCTTTTATTTTTGGCTTTGATAATGAAGATAAAACTTGTTTTCAGAAAACAATAGATTTTATCCAATGTTGTGAGATTGATCTCGTACAAATGTCTGTTTTGACTCCTTATCCAGGTACTCGTCTTTTTGAAGAAATGGTCCAGCAAAAGAGGATGCTGCATTATGATTGGAGCAAATATACGTGTTTAAATGTAGTTTTCAACCCAAAGAAAATGAGTGCAGAAGAGTTACAGAATGGGTTGTGGTACTCTTTGTACGAAGTGTATAGGCCCACACATTTTCTAAGAAGATGGTCTAAAATATTTCTAGATGGAAGGAAATGGACTATTCTTAGTATATTGTCTCACTCTTCATTATCATCTGCATCTTGGAAAACTTTAAAATTTCCAATTAGAAAGATAGTAAAACCTGGACATAATAAGTTCAAAGAGATCTACTTACATCCATGAAATAATTTTACTGGAAAGATATGGAATGTAAAAAGGGTTGTCTGACAATCAAAGTTCCTGAATTAATAACCTGATCTAACATTATTCCTTGAAGACATGGAAAATGTCTTTCATCAATATACTATAGAACCATGATTTCTGATCACTGGGTTACAAGTTTTATCAGTTATAAATCTTTCAAATACTGTCCTGCTGTTTCAGATATGGAGGGCTTCAACAATTATTCAACTCTCCCCAAATTCCATTTTCCACGGTATAAAAATACAATTCCAGATAACCAATGCAGGATTGGCAACAACATAACCTCGTGATGTTGATCATGCACATCACAATCAGTGATCCAATTTCTCTGTCAGTATATACTCTTTGATGAGGCTGTCACTCATGCTGGTGAGTGGAGATCTCAAATACAATATTATGGATTTCATTCGCTCGTCAGACATTATGAAGATGTCTACACGCCATTGATGCAATAGATTTATAAGGTTTGACTGAGAAGAAGGAACGCAGCAAGAGTACAATCTTCATTTGGGTTGCATCGCTGTTTACAACCATGTTTCTTTGCTGAATGCACATATCCCATAATAGGTGATGCATTATGGACCAGGATGACCAACTTTGGATCGAGCGATTCTATGAGAATTGTAGTGGATGTAGAAGATGTGAGATTTCCTGTTCACTCTACCATGAAGGGAAAATTTGGCCTGAAGCTTCAAGAATCAGGGTCTTCATGCTTGTTCCAGGAATAGAAATTCCCCATTTATGCTTCCAATGCGAGGATTATCCTTGCGTTGAAGCCTGTCCGGAAGGAGCCCTTTCTGTAATCGATCAAACTGGAGCAGTTGATGTAGATGGAGAAACGTGTACAGCGTGCGGGTTATGCATAACAGCGTGCCCAGGAAATGTTCCACACCTCCATCCAGATGGTAACTCCATTGTTATCTGCAACTTATGTAACGGGGAACCAAGATGCGTCAGCGCATGCCTGGAAGGTGGATGGAACGCCTTAGCCCTTCTGCCAAAAAAAGGCATTTCTTACAAGATGTTGGCCGCAACGCCCCAAGAACTCACAAGAAAAGTTTCAAACCAGATTCTTGGAGAAAAAACCACAGAGGAGGTCTTAGGATGAGGGGCTACGCTGGAAAATTTCTGGAAATAGATCTTTCCAGTAAAGTTATTGAAGAAAAAAAGATTCCAGACAACGTTCTCAAAGAATATATTGGTGGAAGAGGGTTGGCTACAAAGGTAGTATGGGACAAATTGGGGAGCAAGTGGGAGAGAGTAGACCCACTCAGCCCAGAAAACATTCTTCTTGTGTTCACAGGCCCGCTGACAGGATACTTTCCTGGAACAAAGATCTGCGTTTCTGGAAAGTCGCCTCAAAGCAATGGCGTCATAGGCTCGACAGTAGCAGGAGAATTCGGAATCGACTTAAAATGCGCAGGATATGATGGGTTGATCATACAGGGAAAAGCAGAGCAGCCGTGCTACCTCTTCATATGCGATAACCACGTCGAAATTAAGGAAGCTTCACCTATCTGGGGTAAAAAAGCCAGAGAAACTGTACGGTTTCTTGTTAAAGAATCACTCAAAGAAATTAAAGATATCAAACCAGGTTATGGAGAAGTAATTGAGCCCTCAATTCTCTATATTGGACCATCTGGAGAAAACAAGACGAGGATAGCTGCTGTCACTTCTAAGTATGCGCATGCTGCAGGTTACGGCGGATATGGTGGTGTCATGGGAGCAAAGAACCTGAAGGCAATTGTTGCAAAAGGGTTTGGTCCATTACCTGATGTATGTGCTAAAGAAAGGACTTTAGACCTTATCCAGAAATTTCTAGCAAAGAGTTTTGAAAGTGAAAGGTTCAGACGCTGGGGAACAGGAGGAGGAGGTTACAATTTTGGAGCTGAAACAAGTTCAGAACCTGTCAGAAACTGGCAGGAGGAATGGCACGAAGAGGAAAGCTACAAGGGAGAAGAATTCGACAAGTACTGGGTCAAAAAATATTGGGGAGATTTCGGCTGCCCAACAACATGCCTCAAGCTTGCTGTGCTGAAAAATGGAAAGTATGCAGGAGCACTATGCGATAATCCAGATTATGAACTTGAATCCTACTTAGGAACAAACCTCGGGATATTTACTCCAGAGAAGAATATACACCTTTCTTACGTAACTAATGAGCTGGGCTCGTGCGGGATTCAGAGTGGAGCAGTTTTAGGATTCGCAGCAGAACTCTACGAAAAGGGAATACTCACAAGAGAGGATCTAGATGGAATAGCACCTGTGTGGGGGGATGTTGAAGCCTTCGTAGCCTTAGCAGAGAAAATAGCTCGGAGACAGGGAATTGGCGACATCTTAGCTGAGGGGATCTACCGAGCTGCTGTGAAGCTTGGTGAAATGAAAGGTCTTGACTTACTCACGTATGCTGTTCACGAAAAGGGCGTCGCCATAGGGGCACACGGTGTTAGAAGTGGAAGAGATTACGTGACAACGAACCCCATTGCGTATGCATGTTCAGTTCAGGCAGGAGACCACACGTCAGGGGCTGATCTCCCGATTGGCCACAGGCACAGCGAGTTGTTCACAATCATGAGTGATTCAGCTGTCTATTGCTTTTTTGCTGCAATGATGCTTAGTAATAAAGATATATTCGACTTTTACGAAGCAGTAACAGGATGGGAACTAACAGAAGAGGAATGGTATCAAGAAAAAGCTCTGAGAATTCTACAGCTGCAAAGGACTATGCTCCTCTTGGGTGGACCTGACATCACGTGGAAACCGAACCGAGATGATGAGCTTCCGCCACGGTTCTGGGAGCCATTACCCTCAGGACCTGACAAGGGGAGAGCCCTGGACAGAACTGAATTTGAGGAGTCAAAGCGTGAATATTTTAATGCTGCTGGCTGGAACGAGAATGGTGTGCCAAAACCGGAAACACTGCACAACCTTGGTCTTAAAGACGTCGAAGTGAAGCTCAGGGACGTAGGGTTACTGTGATTTGTTGTGGACTTCAAAGCTTCAATAACTTCCATTTCCTGCATGGTCAATAATGCAGACAATCTCTTTCATCCATTCACTGGGAATGGTAGAAGGAGAGATTCAACGTTAACTGATGGCAATATCTCTCTTCTCGAAGTAGATTGCAGCTGCTGCAAGGAGCACTGCAGTTATGATACATAAGATCACTACATCTGAAGCTTCAATGGTTTTATGTACGAGGATTTCTCCAGGGTCGTAGTAATGGATTATGGATATCTTTCCTATTGCAGAGTATTTTTCTGAAAGGATTGAGAGGATTTCCATGATGTACATACCAGAGATGGCTCCTATTGCCAATACATTTGCTCTTTTTGTTTCATCAAAGATGACAGAGAACAACAACCCGAGGGCACAGACTGCACACAGATAGAAAACAGATGCAAAATGAGTGTAAAACAGATAGGTCACATCTATGGTTTCGTTTATGTATTTCAAGCATCCAAGAACGACAATAGGCATCGCAACATTCACCAGGATTACCCCTGGTACTAATCCAAGAAACTTCTCAAGAACAACCCTTGCCCGAGAAACAGGGTTTGAGAGGAGCATGTCTATGGTCTTATTTTCTATTTCTTTTGAAATCACAGAGGAGGAAATGAATACAAAATAGACACCAAGAGTAAGCACCCATCCCCACTGGTAGAACTCCATATTCAAATAACCTTCTACCATTGACAATTCAAACCCTGATCTCCCGAAAGTAGATAATGCAACCTCAGGAAGACTCTCCGCCCACATATCAAGGAATTCTTTCATATTTGGGTATATTGCTATTATCATAACAAAAAGACCAATGAAGAGTAGAAGTAATATCAAGGTCCCCTTCCAGCTGTTTTTTACACTATGAATTGCTATTCTCATACGATCACCTGTAATAATGCATGAATATCTCCTCGAGACTGAGTTCGCCTATTTCTATGTCTTCGATAGTGTATTTCGCCAATTCTTTGATGACAGCATCCACATCTTTTGTGACGACGAAGGACGTCCATCCATTCTCCATTTTAGCTTTTATTCCCCTGATTTTGATTTCTTCTACAGTTTTCACCTTCACGACTTTTCCTTTTTTACTCTTCAAAGAATCTACATTCTCTAAAGCTACCAAATTTCCCTCTTTTATGATACCCACCCTGTCTGAGATTTTTTCTACTTCCATCAGTATGTGAGATGAGATGAACATGGTCTTGCCTTCTTTTTTTTCTTCTCTCAAAAAATCGTAGAATTTCCCCTGAAGCAAAGGGTCTAACCCAGCCGTTGGTTCATCCATTACTATAAGTTCAGGATTGTGCATGAAAGCTTGAACGATGCTCAATTTTTGCTTCATTCCTCGCGAATATCCTTTGACCTTTCTCTTCAGTGGGAGTTCGAATATCTCTAAGAGCTTTCCAAGTTTTTTTTCATCGAAATTCCTCCTCAATTTACCGAAATACTTCAGGAAGTCTTTACCAGTCAAATCTCCGTAGAGGGCTAACTCCCCGGGAATGTATCCTGTCTTCTCCTTTATCTTCACAATTTCTTTCTCAACATCTTTTCCGAAAATGAAAGCCTTTCCCCTGGTGGGTTTTAAAAATCCGAGGAGCGTTCTTATGGTCGTCGTTTTTCCTGCACCATTTGGACCTAAAAATCCAAAAATTTCACCTTTTTCAATGGAAAAACTTAAGTTTTCTACTCCTCTGATTTTCCCGTAGTACTTTGTCAGATCTTTTGTCTCTATTATCATGAAGATCACCTATGTTTTTTGATAAGACTTCAATTATATTAATATAAAGATATCCCTTGGCAGTGGTTCACATGACACATCATGAATCAAACAGCTTGTACATCTGTCTGTTGAGAGTCTGTCTGTTGAGATTCAAGACTAAAGAGTGGAATTCAAGAAAAAAGAAGATATATGTATCTGTTGAAAATATCTTCAAGGTTAGCTTTTTTGTCACCAACTGATCTTATGATGTCTTCCAAGGACTGCAGAACCTTTCCCCCTTTGTCTGTGATTTCATACCATTTTCTTCTCAATCCTTTCTTTTCCAGGTGGTGAGTAATAAGATTGTATTCTAGAAGTTGTTTCAATCTAGTGGTTGGGGCACGTTAGCACATTGTGTTATGCTCAATTGCGAGTCCACCTATCGATAATAAGAAAATTTATAAACTTTAATTTTTATGGTTGTGATATGAAGAAAAAAGAAGTTAGTTCTGAGCTCATTCATTTGCATAATCTCAGTGACATTCTTTTCATTGGAAGCTCAGTTATTTTTAATATAGCAGTGAGTGGTGTATATCTTGCCTCAAAATTTGATAATCCAGTTCTCATACAATATTTTGGCGCAATTGTAGTTTTATTACTAATCCCATTTACCATTTCACTCATTGGATACGTAAAGGCTAGAGCAGAAAAGAAGATAATTATTTCCCTTATTATTATCCTTTCATATCTCTTTTTGGAAGTCTTTCTGGATTACGTCTTAAAAATTCCATTCAGAGAAATTTTAGCAATTCATATACCTTATATTATTGTCTTTTATGCCGCTGCTTTTAGTATGATAGGCGTTTCGTTCAATATCAATAGGAAAATGGGTTTTATTGTCTTGACAACCTTCTGGATATTGATAGGATGTCTGGTCTACATGTATCTTGGCTAAAACGCATGCCTCGCTATAACTGCCCATATAAAAATCGAATACCTGACCTATGGTTTGATTTCAAACAACAACTGAAGAATACAGAGGGCTATCAAACGACTATAGCAAGATATACTGTGAATATCACAATATAAATGTTACATTTGAATATTACATT
>SMTZ1_10007415_pt1 | contig 10974 bp, 5 predicted proteins | sample DeeMarSWOR136_30_FD_25667 | JGI IMG/M metagenome (IMG submission 25667)
ATTGTTTGAAGAATTGATTGAATATAGCAATTATGATTATACATCTGATTCTACGGTTATTAGGGCAAAAGAAATAGTTGATTCATTAGTCAAAAGCGGATATTCTTCATTTAAATCGGATTACTATACCAAATTAATAAATGGTGAACTACATATTATAACCTCACGAACATATTTATTTGGTAAAATATGTGAAAAAAATGTTGGGTCTACAGGTGTAAATTTATTCATGAATTATATGCTAGATCATTCCGGTTCCGCGGAAGAAGAATTATCATTTTCATTTGAGAGAATATTTAGAACTCATCCTAGAGAAATTTTGAAACGAATCAATAGCTCAGATGAAAAATCACAGAAATATTTTTTAGATCAGATTGTATGGGGTTTTGTAAATAATAGATTATATGGTATTAAAGATCCAGATACTGATATTTCCAGTAGTGCCTTTATAATCACTGAACCTGCTCCTGAATGTAAGCTAAAAGTAAGTACATATAAGAATATGTTTTTTAGTCTAAACAATGAATTATTGCAACTAAAAAAAGAATATCCAGAGGAAATAACATATTTACTTAATCAAATTGAAGGTATACTGAATTGGGATGAGGAACACAATCAACAGAAAAGAAATTGAACAATATTATTTACCTAACTCGGGCTTCAAGCTGACCCCGACACTGGATGATTTTTAAATACTTAGAACAAAGGGGTTTGTATTCAATCTTTTAATTTTATTAGGAAGTTCCTGTGTCGGGGCAGCTTAAGCCCTATTCGTTATATGTCTATGAATACTTTGTAACAATAAAGGAAAGGGAAATAAGATGAAAAATAAAATTTTTTTCATTTTATCATGGGGGATATTTACAATTTCTATAGTATCAGCTCAGACTATCATCCCAGGGGGGAACGTTTCCGGCACCTGGACGGCGGCAGGATCACCCTACAACGTTCATGGTAACATCACCGTCCATACTGATTCCACTTTGACTATTGAGCCAAGTGCAGTGGTTAATTTTGAGGGGAGTTATACTTTTAATGTAAACGGCTTCCTTCAGGCGATAGGAACGGTAACTGATTCCATTCATTTTACAGCCGGTACAACCTGGGGAGGCATAACTTTCACTAACGCGCCTGACAGCAGCCATCTGGACTATTGTACCATTACTGATTGTCAATCGGGAATAGGAGCCGGAATATATTGCATTAACTCCAATCCAATTATTACTCACTGTATTGTAAGCAATAATTCAGGTGCTTTTTTTGGAGCGATTGCTTTAGATAATTCAAATCCTTTTATTTCTAACTGCACAATTAGTAACAATAAGGGTTATTCTATTTACGGTAGCGGCATTTCTATGATAATAAATTCCAGTCCGGAAATTTCCTACTGCAACATCACTGGTAATGGGCATAGTAATAGTACTGGCACAATATATTGTGGCAATGGAAGTTCAGCGCTTATATCCCACTGTATGATTACCAGGAATGAAGGTATCAGAGGTGGAGGCATTTTTGTGGATACGGGTGGTAATCCGGTAATTAGTAACAGTACGATTAGTGATAATATTGCATATAATGGCGGCGGTATCTACTTTTCAAATGGAAGCAGCGGCACCATTAGCGATTGCATCATAAACGCTGATAGCACAACTAATGCATCCAACACCAAAGGCGGTGGTATTTTAATCTCATCTTCCTCTGGTAAATTCATCATCCGCAATAGCACAATTTCAAATTGTTGGAGTGCTTATGGTGGTTCCGGAGTACACATAGACGATGCTGATAGTGTTTTAATTACAGGTACTATATTTGAAAACAATGTTTGTACCTGGGAAGAGGGTTCCATTTACTCGGCCAATTGCGCCAATCTGCTCATTGACCATTGTAATTTTGTTAAAAACAGATGTAATATGCTTGCGGGTGGAATTACGCTTAACGGTAATACCAACCTGACTTTAACAAATAGTATCTTTAGAAATCAGGTTTATCGTGACATAATCTTTGCAAATTATTCTTCTGCCTCAGTTTCATACTGTAATTTTTACGGATCATTATCAGGGCCTTTCATCCAACCACCTACCGGTTTGGGGACACTGGTTCAAACCAATGCCAATGGTGATTCTTGTGATGTTTTCTACAATATCTACCTGGATCCGCTTTTCGTGGATTTTGCAGGAGGTGATTACCACCTGACCGAAAATTCACCCTGCATAGATGCCGGTGATCCGGCCAGTCCACTGGACCCGGATAACACGGTCACGGATATGGGATGCTACTTCTTTGATCAGAGAGCACCATTTTTGACTTTATCAGATTCTTTGCTGAATTTTGGCTCTGTTTTTCTAGGAAATCAGGCAGATTTACTCTTAACCTTCTATAATACAGGCATCGATACACTGCTGCTGTATAATATTTTTTCAGGTTCAACCGTTTTCTTAACCAACTGGAATCCTGCCCATAATCTGATCCTGCCTGCAGACAGTATGGAAATTACTGTTACCTTCACTCCGCAGGATACCATTCCGGTTTCTGATACCCTGCACATCGAAAATAATCATCAGTTACGTTTGGTATTGCTGACAGGCGAAGGTATGATGCAACCACAGCCGGTTATTGCTCTCTCCGATACATTGTTGGATTTTGGTAGTGTACTTATCGGCCAGTCTGCCGATTCCCTGTTCACCATCTATAACCTTGGTTCAGATACTTTGACTATTAATAACATCACCAACAACCATACAGCCTTTTCTACTAATTATTATCCGGCAGACAGCCTGATTATGCCAGGGGATAGCTTGGCTATTTTAATTACCTTTACACCGGCCGATACCTTTTCAATCCATGATACTTTATTTATTTACAATAATGATCAAAATTGTCAGGTGAAATTGATTGGAGTTGGACAATTATTGACAGGAATTTCTGAGCTGTCAAATTTCATACCGAAAAAATATGCTCTTCGTGCTGCCTATCCCAATCCTTTTAATTCAAGTACGACTCTTGAGTTTGACCTTCCTAAGCAGAGTTTTGTAATACTAAAAGTTTATAACATTCTAGGAGAAGAGGTCAGCACATTAATTTCAAAAGAAATGGCAACAGGTAGATACAAGTATGTCTGGAATGCAAATAATCAGGCAAGCGGTATTTACTTTTACATTCTAAAAGCAGGCGAATTTAATAAGGTAAGGAAGATTATCTTATTGCGATAATATCGAATTAAAAAGTATATAACATCGGTTTCAACACTGACGCGAGCACGTGCCGGTTTTTGGGAATATATTTGAAAGTGGAAATTTGCTCGCGCAGGTTAAACCAAGCGTTAGCTGTAAAGAGGGTATATATCGGATAATCTGAACGACAAGAATCAAGAACCAAAAACATAAGGAGGACCACAATGAGAACAGGACAGACATTCACAGTAACCTTAATCGCGGCCATGCTGTTTGGGATAGTGTTGTCCGCACCGGCGAGCGCGGAAGGATTTGATCTGCAGAAGGCCGATGTGCGTGATCGCATGACCTATCACCGTTCCATTGATGCGGTGGTGTGGGCCATGCCGCTGATGAACTACAAGTTCTACCGCGACGCGCTTATTGGCGCAGGAGTCAAGGCGAATGACGTCGGGTACTTCTCGAAAATCCAGGACTGGAGGTTCCAGACCGCCACCCCTAACAACACAACGCCCTACATCTTGACTTGGTGGACGGTCAAGGACGGGCCGATCGTGGTTGAGATTCCCCCCGCGACCAAGGATATTGGAATCTTTGGGACGATTATGGATGCCTGGCAGCGTCCGTTGGACGACGTGGGTGCAGCCGGCCGCGACAAGGGACGCGGCGCGAAGTACCTGATCGTGCCCATGGACTACACCGGGCCGCTTCTTCCTGGCGCCATGGTTTATCGGCAGCGGACGCATAACGGCTTTGCCATATTGCGGCCGATCATCGCAGACGCCAGTCCGGAGAATCTGATGAAGGCATCCGAGTACGTAAGGAAGATGAAGATCTATCCGTTAGGGAAGAAGCAGGAGACGGAGTACGTCGATCTCTACGGCAAGCTGCTCGAGATGACGCCGGTACTGAACGAGAACACCTTTCGGGAAATTCACGAAATGATCGAGGAAGAGCCGGTGGAGACCTACAATCTTTCCATGATGGGGCTCCTGGCCAAGGTCGGCATAAAGAAAGGCGTGCCCTTTAAGCCAAGCAATGACCTGAGAGCCATTCACGCCAAGGCTGCGCCAGAAGCTCTAGAGTACATGATCAAAGAATACCATCGTATCCTGAACCCACCGTTCTTCAAGGACAGGAAATGGAGCGCCCTAATGCCTCCGGGTGCGGTGGAGACCGACTTCTCATATGAATTCGCGTCGCACTTCGACTACCACGCGCGCGGTGCGCTTTACTATGCGGTCATCAGCAGTGTGAAGAACTACGGTGGCGCGACGTTTTATCTTGATCTGGCGGAGACGCCGGACGGCGAATGGTTGGACGGCGGCAAGAACTACAAGTTGAACGTGCCGGCCAGGGTGCCGGTTCGCGACTTCTGGGCTATTACGACTTATGACCTGAAAACCGCTTCGTATCTCCGCGACCTCGAGCCGAGCAGTATCGACTCGAATATGAAATCGGTGAAGAAGAATGCCGATGGCTCGGTGGACATCTACTTTGGGCCAGAGGCTCCAAAAGGCAAGGAAAGCAATTGGTTGCCCACGGATACTAATCGACGCTTCTTCTTGCTCTTCCGGGCCTACGGCCCCGAGCCGGCTATCCTCGACGGCAGCTTCGTGCTCAATGACATTGAGTTGGTGAAGTAGCTGCAATGCGGCAGCTAACAAACCGGTTCCAGCGGACGGCGTACCGCCGCCGCTGAACCGGAGCGTTATGTGCCATTCGATTAAGTGAATGTTTAACTAAGAGGTAATAATCATGAGAGCGATAACAATTACAGTCAATAATCAATTCTTTTTTTTAGTCCTAATCTTCGTGATACTCACTTGCGGTTGCAATAAGATGAGTGAAAAAGTAGTGGATAAGACTGCCGGACTAAATGGAAGTTTTGAAGTATCTAAAAATGGATTTCCAGTAAATTGGCTTATGTATACGCCAAACACTGTTCCAGATGCGGATTTTCAGATTATACTTGACAAAGAAATTTTCAAAGAGGGCAAACAGTCCTTAAAGTTTGATGTCAAAAGATGCTCTTCAACAGGTGGTTGGAAATCACCTGGCTTTACCAATGAATTCTTTGAAGTTGGTAGATATATAGGAGAAGGTCGTTATAAATTGAGCTTCTGGGTAAAAAATGCTGGAACTGAATTTATCATTACTGCAGGCGGAGTTGCTGCCAAAGAAGGGAATATGACAACCTTGATAAAAGAACATGAACAAATAGATGATTGGAAACTTCTGGAGTATGAAATTGACGTTCCAAAGGACCGCTGGTTACGGATGCAACTAAACATATTGCAACCTGGTACATTTTGGATAGACGATATTAGAATAGAAAGAATTTAATACTGACCACAACAATGTATAAAGACGTTTCGAACCAATTGGTTAAGAAAAAACACATAACGAATGGCTCAACCTGACCGCAGGGATAGTGCGGTTTTTAAAGTTTTATCGTACATATAAAGTCTACTGATTTTAGAAAGTCTGTGCACCACAAGCCTGCGACAGGTTAGCCTAAAAGTTAGCATTTTCAATAAACGGGAAAACAATCACTATTGAAAGTTAACAATAACCATAAACATTTTTTTTGACGAATCTGTCTTGTACATACATTTTATCAAGTTGGAGGTTAGGTTGTGAAAAAAGTATTTAGAGTGAATGAAATCATGTTAATCGTTGGCTTGGTGTTGACTTGCTTGTTGTTTGTTGCATGTGCGGGGATGGCTCCCAGAAACGACATTGTATTGAAAGGTGCGAATGATAGAGAAGCAGCCCCGCTTGTGTTACAGGCGCTTAACTATACAGAGAATCCTGTTGATATTCCGAATCCGGACAGAGGCTTTGAAAGAGGCAATGACGACGCTGCCGGCCTGGGAGCCTTTATCCCTGATAAACCGGGAGGTTCAAACTATTGGGGGTATATGACAATTCCGGCAAGCGCCAATACAATTTTAGGCCAACCCTTTGAGATGGCTTACGAAATGACCCCGCCGATGTATTTTGGTCCGGAAGGAGTAGGTCCCGGGTATTGCAACGTCCCTGTTGAACCACGCATAGTTCAGTTCTACCTTGTCCTAAATGAATTTTCGTCGAATGCATGGTGCGATAGCTCCCCTGGTACTCCCGCTGACCATACTCGAGTAGGAGTAGACGGACCCATAACATCCTATGGGCTTGATTTCATAAGAGACCAACTTGAATTCATAAGATCCAACACCAACAGTGTCGCGCATATACGCGTTTGTTATGACCCAAAAGGCTGGAACCATTTTGTTTGGACTGCAGATAATCTTAATTATGAAGACGACGGCCCCGCATCCGCCGATGGAAGATACTATTATAAGGCAGACTACGAAAAACCTGTTACGGTTGAGAATCGTGCTGCTCACATTGCAAAATCAGGTGCGGGTACATGGAGAGGATCTTCGCCAATATTTAGAATGTGTACCATGCCCGGGTTTACAGATATGAATTGGGTACAGTATCATTATCATCAGCTTAAGCCAATTTTCCATGAATACTCAGATGTTATATGGGCATTTGATTCGGGCACCTTTGGTCCATGGGGCGAAAGCCACTCAAATTATGAAGCTGAATTACCGGGCAATTACGAGATCATTTTAAATTCATTGCTGGACGCGGTTCCCGATGGTAAACCGATAATGACGCACATTGGCGGGTTCCTGGATTGGTATAACCGCACATACAATACTACTTATGACTTTGGCACACTGGATAACTTCCCCACCCCGGTACGTGGTACGCCGGAGGCGCGTTTTGGTATGTTCGACGATTCAAATGGCTTTTCAGCAGACGAATATTCTTATGGTGACGGTGGCTCATTGACCGAAGGGTATAGAATGCTGGCGTATGATCCAATTCTGCCGGGATATAATCCAAACGGAGTGGATCCGTCACTAACGAGGCCTGGAGTATCACCAGTTATAGGGTATAATGATTCCGGAACCAACAGGCTTGTAGTCGTCCCAGAAGAGTTAGGTGATGCGCAGTGGCGTGGAGCCTATTTCATTGATTGGGATCGTACCAAGGTTATGAACTTTCTCGGAAAGATGTCCGTCTATGGCGGTGAACAAATTGCTGAAGAGCCTGACTCCGGCACCAACGGAGGCTATGTTCCAGTCGGCAAACGAGTAGACAACCCTTTCAACGACGTAGTTTTGCGTTTTCCTTCCATGTTCTATGAACACAGTATTTCCAACTTTACTTATATGTGTATGCAGCAGGGTCCAGGAAGATTTAAGTCGAGGGCAGATTATCCCTATACACGAGCTAGCATTGATGTGGAGATAACTTACCCGTGGAATGGTCAAACAGTACAGGTTCTCTATGACCCGGTATATGAAGGCCAAAGCGCATTGGCATATTACCGTGACAGAATGGGCTACCGATTAGTATTGCGTGAGGCTAAGGCAAGTGAATTTGTAAAACAGAATGGTACTCTTATGTTCGAAGGGAAGATCCAAAACGTCGGCTGGGGTAAGATTTTTAACAAAAAAGCCGTGAAGGTAATTCTGAAATCCAAATCCAATGGGTTTGTATCCAATGCGGTACTTACGAACATTGACCCGTATGATTGGCAGCCTGCTGAGGTGGATCCGAATGGCGCAATGCCGGACTCCAGGGCAACTAATACCGATGCATGGCGTGATTTGAACTTCTCAATTAACATGGACGCATTTGGTGAGGTGCCTCTTGGTGAATATGATATTTACCTGAAGATCAATGATCCTAAAGAACAAAGCGCAAACAAGCGCTGTATACGGTTTGCGAATAAGGGAAATAGTTGGAATGCTGACCTTGGAGCAAACTTAATTGGTTCGACTACAGTTGCCCGCTAGATTTACATCGGCAAAGGCGGTCATTTATTATATTAAGTTGGAGGTTGGGTATTGAAAAAAATATTTAGGGTGGATAAAATCCTGTTAATCGTTGGCCTGGTGTTGACAGGCTTGTTGTGTGTCGCATGTGCGGGGAAGGCTCCCGCAAAGGACATTGCATTGAATGGTGCGGATGATAAAGAAGCAGCCCCGCTTAAGTTACAGGCGCTTGATTATACGGAGAATCCTGTTGACATACCAAATCCGGACAGGGGCTTTTACAGACCCGAAGGATATGTAATTCCGGTCGACAGTGGCGCTCCGGGTTTTCCTGACTTAGGAGCCGTTATTAGTGGCACCACGGTCTTTGTTAATGCGCGCATCGTTTATATGGAATTTGACCTGAAAAACTTTTCGTCAAATGCGCCCCTCAACGGAATGCCCATAGGGCCCTGGAGTGCTGATGGTGCTCTTCCGCCAGATTATGGAACAACGCAACCATTAACACCCGCGGCGCTGGATTATGTAAGGGCTGCACTTCAAAGAGTAAGAGACAGCCAGGCTGTTGCCATTGTGAAATTTAATTATGACGGACGGGGCTTTACTTATAATAATCGTGGAGGATATAACCAATTCATTCATGATTGCGAACCTGGGGCGCCCAAAGGTCGGGTTTGGTATGAGACCGGGGCCGTCGCTGAATCTGATTTGTGTGGAATACCCGGTCACGAGGACAAAAACTGGGTACAATATCATCTTTGGCAGCTTGGAGATGTTTTCAGCGAATTCGAAGAATGCATCATGGCTGTTAAAGGGGGAATCTTTGGCCCGTGGGGCGAAATGCACTCGTCATCATATGCCGGAACCGGGGAGGATTACCACTGGCTTTTGAAAGCATTGCTGGGATATGTTCCCGATTCGCGTTCAATATTAGTTCATGCAGGCGGAGTCATGGCATGGCATAACGTTGAGTATGGTACCGATTATAGCTTTACTAATTTAATGCCGGCTCCGGCACGCGGAACAGCGGCGCAGCGTTTCGGTATGTTCAACGATAGTTATTCGGCGGGTTCGCGCGGCAACTCGTATGATGACAATGGTTCGCTTTCCGAGGGGTTTAGATTAGTTGGAGGTGATTTTGATCGTAATGCTGCTTTAACCTGGATGAGAAATCAAAATAATTTCTATGGCGGTGAATCCGTGCGAGCCGGTTCTGAAGATAATATCTATCCCAGATTTCCGAACGTTATTTATGAAGCCGCTTATGCTCAAACAACTCATTTGAATACAAGCTGGAACCGGCACACTTATAAACTTTGGGGTGATTTTGTTTATAATGAAGAAAATGTAACCAAGCCGTTTACGCCTCCGCACGATGGTGTGACGCGAACGGCAATCTTTGACCCGGTATATGACGGCAGGAACGGAATGGAATATATGCGGGATAGACTGGGCTACCGGTTAGTGTTGCGCGAGGCCAGAGCAAGTGAATGGGTTAAGCAGAAGGGTACCCTGAGATTCGAAGGGAAGATCCAAAACGTCGGATTTGGTAATGTGGTAAACAAGAAAAATGTGTCCATAATTCTGAAAGCCAAAAATGGTTGTAACATTTTCACAGCACTTACAGATCTTGACGCGAGGGACTGGCAGCCTGATCTGGATAGCAGGGCAGAAAATACTGCTGCCTGGCGTGATTTGAACTTCTCAATTAATTTGAGTGCATTGGGTGAGGTGCCTGTTGGTGAGTATGATATTTACCTGAAGATCAATGATCCCAAAGAAACTATCGCTAACCGGCGGTGCATCCAGTTTGCGAATCACAATATTTGGAATACTTCCCTTGGCGCAAACTTAATTGGTTCGACGACAGTGTTGTAGGTTGCATTCTCTTTTATCCGGCGAAATTAAATGAACAATAATTCGATAACATAAAGGAATCGTTATGAACAGAAAAGAATTTTTAAAAACCAGTATGCTCGCCGCCGCCGCTGTGGGAGCTGCTCCGGCTCTGGTGCCCTGGATTCCCAAACATAGGGTATCTGCTGGTGAGGTCAAAAAAAATTCCCCCTGGATACCCAAGGGTGGATACTCGATAGCCGAGCTAAATGCGATAGTTGAAAAGTATTATGGTAATCCTGATGATGTCAGCGCTGTTGCGCGCGCCCGTAAGATGCAGGCATTAATAATGGAGGTTGCCATCAAGGCGAAGACCCGAAATCCGAACTTCCAGGTTATTCCGCAGGACACTTTGGAATACGCCCATATAGATGGAAATGCGAATAATTCATATGATTGGAATCTCCTTAACTTGCTCGATGGTTGGGGGATTGAAAATTTCAGCGCTACTACTGTAACCCGGTTGGCAAACCTATCTAAGGTTGGCATAAAGGGTACGGCGAACACTAACGGAAGCACCGTAAAAGCTGTTGCTGAGAACCAGAAAATTGCTGCCGATAACAATATTCTCTGGCACCCGCGGTTAAGTGCAGAAGTGTATCAGTCACCAGGGATAGGAAATCCCGGTTATATGCCAATATATTCACCTTCCTCTAACAGTTACAATATAATCCATGATCCGATACCTGCCGGTGTAGCGCACACATTAAACAGCGAAGATGTTCATTGTATGATGGATGCGAAAAATCATCTGTACATGATCAGCACCAGTAAATACTCGAATTGGCCGGCCTGGGAAACTAACCCCGCCAATCGTCTCAAAATAACCAACAATGCTGGTTATTTGGTTCCTTTCGCAGGCGGACGATTTCAACCTACCGGTACGGCGGAGGTGGTTGCTCAAGCAATCGCAGACCATGGGACTGAATGGGACTTTTTTTGGGTGGCCAAAGGCTACACTCAAAATGAAGGCAGGAAGGCGTATATTAAGGAGCTCGCGGCTGCAGAGTGGGATGCTTTTTATATTGACGCGCATTTCGGCGGGGGTGCTCTTACCAGGGAAGAGG
>SMTZ1_10007417_pt1 | contig 10972 bp, 10 predicted proteins | sample DeeMarSWOR136_30_FD_25667 | JGI IMG/M metagenome (IMG submission 25667)
TTAGAGCGCGGGACGGGACAGTATGCTGTGCATGGCATATGACTTGGCGGCTAAAGTCCGACCATGGGAGTTCGGCCGTTTGCCTATGTAGCTGGAGGGAGGTTTGGAGGGTAACTTCAAACATATGGTTCTCCGACAAAGGCCCAGGAAGTGGGCCGAGCGAACCTGCACGTAACGGGGAAATCATTCAAAATTAGCTTGTCGTGAACCGGCCCCCGGTTTTGACGCTTTGGGCGGCAGCGGTGGCCGAGGTCTTGGGGTTCGAGAACGATAAGGCGCTGACTCTCGGGCGAGTGGCGGTTTCCCATATGGAAAACCATAAAGCTGGCAGGTGTCAAACTGTGTTTCAAGGTCATCAGCCGGGCCCATGAGCATCTCAGCCTCATGCTGACCAATAACATGGTCTTCGAGGAAAGGACGAAAATCTTCAGCTCCGGTCGGCTCACCGTTGCCACATCCTGGAAGCGAATGGAGAAAGTTACCGATTCCAACAGGTCAGGAAAAGATCTAACTGGAAACCCTGATCCACGACAGGAGCCAAAGCCAACAAAAGACTAAGGATAAATAACTTGACGGGAAACATCTCACCCCTGTATTTATAACCCAGGTGTCATAATTTTTGACCACCCCGGCCTCTATTTTACTCCGCCCTTTCTATTAACAATTTAATATTATTATTTAAATTCAAATTTATGCTAATTATGCTTGCTTGATCAGGGTTTTTGAAAAAAAATATTGACAGCGTCTTATTTTTTGTTTATATATGGCTCATCAAATAATCCATTTCTAGAATAATGCTTGCTCAAGGCAAGAAATAAGCCGTAAAACCTTTTTCGAAGGATCTTGAATGACAGGCAATGAATCAGCAGATTGGCTTAGACCTATTTCCCAAAGTAAATTTTACGTACAAGTAATACAAGTAATTCGGGATCAAATTGCAAATGGCGGGATCAATCCCGGCGATTACCTTCCACCCGGAAGGGAATTATCTGAAAAACTCAAAGTCAGCCGGGCTGTGGTAAGGGAGGCCATGCGTGTACTTGAACTGATAGGCGTTGTTAAGGTCCGATCCGGTAGAACCACCCCAAAGGTATTAAACCAGAACCGCCTGATATTGCTGGAGTCTATTGATTCTTTGCTGAGCAACCAATTAACTATGCTTACAGATTTATTAGAGGTGAGGTTTTTAATCGAGCCAATCCTGGCACGGTTGGCGGCAGAGAGAGCAGATAAAGAAGATATTGAGCTTCTAAAGGGTTCGATACAAGAGATGGAGGCCGACATTGAGGCAGGCAGGTCGGGTGAGCAGGGTTCTAAAAATTTTCATTTTTTCATTGCACGTGGTACCCACAATAGAGTGGCCATGAGAACAATGAGCAACCTCATAGGTATATCCAGCGAAATAAGCGCTTTATCTTTCAGGACCCCTGAAAGACCACGCATTTCCCTGTCCCAGCATAAAGCGTTATTAGATGCCATCGCTGTAAGAGATGCAAATCGAGCGGAGTCAGCCATGCGAGAACATTTCTTGACATTGAAAGACGATATAACCAAAGCAGTGGAAAACAAATCAAAGCAGACTGGTGATGTTTTGCCCCAATTGGAAATGATATCTTCAATCATATCATGAGACCCAAAGGGCGGTGGGAACAACATGAGAAGTCATTGCAATCATTAGACCATAGAAGAGAAGGATTCCATTCTGGGCCGGCATCAGGTTGAGACAATGACCAAAACAAGAATCCGGCAATTTGAGTGGAACGGGTAAAAGATTAAGGTTGGAAAATATGGCCCTCATGATCTAGACGGAATTTGCATTCGTCGGAAAGAAGAAACAAAACTGGTGATCTCGTAAGAAAATAAGTAATTTAATGTTAACCAGCCAACTTGAAAGGAGGGCAAAATGGAAAGGAAAAAGGCATATATCAGCAGGCTTGTTGTGCTTTTAATTTCTGTTACTTTGATTTCCGGTAATGCAATGGCGGCCAGTGACTATCCATCCAAACCAGTTCAGATCATAGTTCCATGGGCTGTAGGCGGCGGGACTGACATCTCCACAAGAGCATTGGTGAATACTGTCCAGAAATTTTTCCCTCGACCTTTAGTTGTAGTTAACCGCCCTGGTGGTGCAGGAACTGTTGGTATGACGGAATTCTGCAAATCAAAGCCCGATGGCTATACCATTTGTTCCAATGCATGGGGACCCATGGTAACCCAGCCATCTCTAAAAAAATTGCAATACACTGAAAAAGACTATATTCCAATCATGCAGACTTATTCAGCTCCGAGGATTTTGTGCGCACATCCCTCCCGGCCATACAATAACATGAAAGAGTTTATTGAGTATGTCAAAAAAAATCCAGGCAAAGTTAAAGTAGGAATAGCCGGAGTGGGAACGACAGGACACCTTGCCATGCTGCAGATGGAATCAGAATATGATGTAAAATTTAACAACGTATCAATGGGTGGGGGCGGCCCCCAAAAGGTTGCTGTGCTAGGGGGGCATGTTGATGTGGCGACCGTGATCACGGGCGAGGGGGGCCCATCTGTGGTAGCAGGGCAATTAAAAGCGTTGGGGGTTTTTGATACGAAAAGATTTCCCGAATTTCCAAATATTCCTACACTTGCAGAACAGGGATATCCAATTGAAAGCGGAGTAGCTAATTTTATCATGGTTCGCGCTGGAACTCCAGAGCCAGTAATCAAATTTTTGCATGACTCTTTCAAGAAAGGATTAGAAGTACCAAGCTATCAAGAATCCATCAGAAAGCTGAAGTTTAATGTTGAATATCTTTCTCCAAAGGAAAGCCGGGCTAAATTAGACAAATTTCGCAAACTTTACAAAGAGTTAATTGAAAAGATGGGCCTTGCAAAAAAATAAGGAATTCTGCCAATAGAGGTTGATAGGGAATGATTTTTAGGGAAAAGGGACCGCATTCTCTATCAACCTCTCCCCGGTTTTTTCTCCTGCCGCGAGGTGCCTTTTGCATAGATCAGATTACAATATTAGTCTAGTCTTAATTGCTTTTGGCATTTTTATATTCATTTCCTCCTATTCTATTCCTGTTCTGACTATCATCGAGAAAACAGGAATGGTCAATTCACAATTTTTTCCAAAGCTCTGCGGAATATTCCTCGTATTGTTTTCTATTGCGATGATCCTGGAAAATTACTTACTAATGGCCAAGAAAGAAAAAAAAGTGTGGGGAGAATACGGGGAAAGGAGTGAAAAATTTGATTATATTAAGTTGATTGTTGTTGCAGCATTGGGCTTCATGTATTTAATTACTTATCAATATCTGGGACATTTAATTTCTTCTTTCCTCTTTGTATGTCTTTTCATGTATTTTCTAGGAATCCGCAATCTATTTCTGCTTATAATTGCGCCCGGGGGGATTTCCTTTTTAATTTACGCTGTTTTTAGAATTTTTTTGGATGTTCCCTTGCCCGAGGGGATAATAACATTCTGAAATGGAAACTTTATTTCAGCAGGTAATTACGGGATTTATCGATATTTGGAAACTGGAGCATCTGATGGCAATTGCGCTTGGCGTATTCGGCGGAATAGCTATCGGAGCTCTGCCAGGTCTTACTGCTACCATGAGCGTTGCTATACTGACACCCATTACCTTCGCCATGAATCCAATGACAGGCATTTCGATGTTGCTAGGTGTGTTTTGCGGGGGAATTTATGGGGGCTCCATCACGGCTATACTTATCAGAACACCTGGCACACCAGCAGCAATTGCGACCGTCTTTGATGGATATCCCTTGGCTCAAAAAGGGATGGCAGGGCAAGCTTTAGCAATGGCTCTTTTCGCGTCCTTTTGCGGTGGGATGATAAGTGCTTTTATTTTAATTTTCTCTGCGCCAATATTGGCTAAAATCGCTCTCGAATTTGGCCCCCCTGAATATTTCGGACTCACTGTCTTTGGAATTAGTATTATCGCATCGGTATCCGGACGGAGATTGATCAAAGGTTTGATTGCCGGGGTATTTGGATTGTTCCTTTCAACCGTTGGAATGGATCCTGTTACCGGTGTTCCCCGCTTCACCTTTGGTGCAACAGCGATGCTTTCGGGATTCAGCTTAATTCCAGTTCTAATAGGAATTTTCGCAACCTCTGAAGTCTTCTATCAGGCAGTGATAACTCAACACGGAAAGGGAAAAATCACATTAAAAGAGGATACTATTAGAGGCATATTTATTCCTCTTTCTTTGATAGGCAAAAACTTCCTCAATATTATTCGTTCATCTCTCATAGGTACCTTTATCGGGGTTGTTCCAGGAACAGGGGGAGGCATAGCCGCATTCATCGCTTATGCAGAAGCCAAGAGATCTTCAAAATACCCGGAGAAATTTGGAACGGGTGTAATCGAGGGCGTAGCTGCGGCCGAGGCTGCAAATAATGCAACGACGGGAGGCGCCCTTATACCAATGTTGACCCTTGGTATTCCCGGTGATCCGGTAACGGCGGTATTAATAGGAGCTTTTATGATTCAAGGTCTGTTACCAGGGCCTCTATTGTTCCAGCAACAGGGGCGAATAGTTTTTGCATTATTTGCTGGATTGCTTATCGCTAATATCATGATGCTTGGAATGGGTTTTCTTGGCCTTCGCTTTTTTGCGAAAATTATTAAGGTACCTATGTCGGTATTATCTCCCACTATTCTGTGCTTATGCTTTGTAGGATCATATGCAGTGGCCAATAACATGGTTGATGTAGCAGTTATGCTGGCTCTGGGGATGGTCGGTTTTTTTATGGGAAGGCACGATTTTCCGGGTGCGCCTATAGTGATCGCCTTCATTTTAGGTCCCCTGATTGAAAAATCTTTGCGGCAGTCGCTAACCCTCTCTCAGGGGAGTTGGAATATATTTGTTACTAGTCCGATTTGCATTATTTTTTTAATTCTAACCGTTCTCTCCGTGGGCTTTTCACTTTATCGATCCTACAAAAAAGAAAGCGAAGAAAGATCGATTTGATAATAATATTGTCCGGCAGCGAATTTTCTATTTATTATCAATCCGAACCAGGGACAATTTGGAGAAATGGGCTTAAAGGATTGAATCAATTTCGGGGAGTTTCATAAGGATTCGCTTGCAAGCGATAGCACATCGTTGATAGAATCCCATATTATTATTTGAGCTTAACTGGGATTACGGCGGATAAAAATTCTTATAAAGACTTAAGGGATATTCGTCAGCCTTAAAAATCTGGGATTCTTGTTTTTATGAGAACTAAGGGCTTATTGGATCAATTATATTCCCATAAAGGTATTAACAGGCTTTTGTCATTTGCCTGTTAAAAATAATTCGGAACATATGCCCAAAGGTGCCTACAGTTTTAATCAGGTACGAAATGGGAAATTCGAAATAGGAAAAGGAGGAACGAATGAAGAAGAATGTGATCGTAGTCATGTTGGACAGTCTGCAATTTAATTATTTGGGTTGTTACGGCAACAAATGGATCAAGACGCCCAACTTAGATCGTCTGGCCAGCGAGGGAATACTTTTTGAGAACAATTACATCGAGGGTTTGCCCACCGTTCCCTGCAGGCGATCGATGCATACAGGTCGTTACTATCTCCATTCGAAGGGCTGGTCTGCACTGGATCTGGATGATACAACCATTGCCGATTTGTGCTGGGGAAACCCCATCGACACCGCTCTTGTTTTCGATTGCCCCATGTACCGTTTGCCCAAGTTCGGCTACACCCGAGGGTTCGACAAGGTTTACTTCATTCACGGCCATGAAGCAGATCAAGAGTATTTCGCCCGCGATCCGCTGTTATACCTTAAGCCAGAGGACTTCTTCGAGGAGCATGTGCTGGAGACGGCTCGAAAACTGGAGGGTGAGAGGATGGTCGCTCCCACTCTCCAGGAGTTGAGCAGTTTTCTGAAAGAAACTCAATACTGGAAAAGCGAGGAGGATCAGAGAGCGCCTAGGGTGATGAAGAGGGCGGTCAAGTACCTGGAGGAGGTAGATCGAAACAAACAGTTCTTTCTTTGGGTGGACTGCTTTGATCCCCACGAGCCCTGGGATCCGCCCTCCGTTTATGACCCGGACCTGAAATGCCCCTATGATCCTGATTATAAAGGTAAGGATATGATCGTCCCTCTAATGGGCGAAACGAATTTGTATACGGAGGCGGAGATGCACCATATCCGCATGCTTTACGCGGAGAAAGTAACGATGGTCGACAAGTGGTTGGGTTACCTATTGGATAAGGTGCGTGCCCTGGGGCTGGAGGAGGATACTCTCTTTCTTTTGGTTTCTGATCATGGTGAGCCTATGGGCAACGATGAGCACGGACACGGTATCATGCGGAAGTGTCGTCCCTGGCCCTATGAGGAGTTGGCGCATGCTCCAATGATCATGAGAGGCCCGGGCTTGGAGGCAGGCAAACGAGTAAAGGGGTTCACTCAGTCTTGCGATATTGCTCCGACAGTTACCGACTGGCTGGGCATAGGCATTCATCCGGAGATGCAGGGCAAGAGCCTGCTGCCGCTCGCCAAGGGCGAGGTGGAGAAATTGCGTGATTTCGCCATTGCCGGCTACCACCGTTACTCGGCATCGATTATCACCGATGATTGGTCGTTTATTCACTGGCTGCGTCCGGAAGAGCGAAAGATTGTTGATCAAAGGTTCCAGATCTACCGCGCGGGTACTCTAAAGACCGCGGCCCATCTTACTACTAAGTTAATGGGCGAAACGATCAGCGAATTGCAGCGGCGTATGAAGGAGGTCGCGACACTGGATGGCGAGGATCAATGGACCTGCACGCCAGGAAGCGTGGCGGAGGTGCCAGAGCGCGACCAGTTGTTCGATAGGAAAGCCGATCCGTTCCAGTTGAACAATATTGCCAGCAAAGATCCGAAGCGGGCGAAGGAACTCTTCGACCAGTTGCGCGAGTTCATGGCCGATCTGCGGACGACGTAGCATTGCCGATGAAATCATGCAGAGGTGGCTGCGATCTGGAGGGTAGATGTTCGGTACCTCCGGATCGCTGAATCTGTGCCTATGGTTGGTTTATGGAAGAGATTATTCTGTGGGAGACCGATGGCGAGAGGATTCGGGCTTGCCAACTCGCGGTCTACCAGGCGCTAAAGACATTGGGCTTACAGGCAGTCGTAACTGTCAATTCAGAACCCCCTCTGATTGCGCGCAATCAGCTTTGGAATCGATTGCCCGTCCTTGAGATTCATGGTTTGCACTGGAGTTTATGCCCAGGGCGAGCCTTCACGGTCGAAGAGGTAACCCGCCTATTCACAAAGGTCTTAGCTAATCGGATTGAGGTGAGCTCAACCTAGAACTCAAATAGCAGGTCGAAGGCGCCCAGTAAAAATGCCAAACACAGGAAAGGCAGGTGATTGTGGAAGGAATCTTAGTCACGGATGCGGATTTCAGATCAAAGCTTGAGCATGCGACAGGCATACTCTTTTTTTTCAAGAAAAAGTGTCCAAACTGCAAGGCGCTGGAGAAGGTGATCGAAAAATTTCTCTTAGCCAATCGGTACGTTGCGTACATGCGCATCGATAGTGAGGAGTGTCCTGAAGCAATGAAGGCTTTTGGCACGGAACGAGTACCCACCATATTTATCTTGCGGGATGGACAGATTACTGCCAAAAAGGTGGGTCTAATGAATCTCAGGGAGATGACTGACTTCTGCCAATTGCCGTAAAGTCTAATCAATTAGTGTGCGTGCTTTTGCGACGTGACTGAAGGCCAAGAGGAAAGTCGAAGGTTATGAAGCCAAAGAGGTCTTTCGACCTTCTCATTCTCGGTGGTGGTATCGCGGGGATGACTGCTGCTATATTTGCCGCCCGTGCGAACATTAAGGCGGCAATAGTTGAAGAGAAGATCTGTGGCGGCTTGGCCAATTGGACCAGCAACGTGGAGAACTTCCCTAGCCATGTTTCCATAAATGGTATGGAACTGATGGAGCGGGTGCTGGCCCAAGTGCAGAAACTGGGAGTAGAGGTAGATGAAGCAGCGGAAGTAGTGCGACTCGACTTTAGCGGTCCCTTTAAAATTATAGAAACGGGTGAATATTTATACACAGGGAAAGCAATCATCCTTGCGACCGGTCGGCAACCGGTTAGGCTTCAGATAGAAACGAATTGTGACCATATACACTACTGTTCTGTCTGTGACGGTTCGGCCTATGTCGGGAAGAAGGTCCTAGTGGTGGGCGGAGGAAACAGCGGATTCGACGAGTCGCTTTACCTTCTCTCCCTGGGGGTGGCGGAAATTTTAATGGTCGAAGCCTTGGAAGATTGCTGCGCCAGTGAGACTACGCAAGCCAGATTACGCTCTCACGGCAACGTAGACATCAGGACTTGCACACGTGTGGCAGAGGTGGAAAGCGAAGGCAACGGGTGTCAGATTTTACTGGAAAACTTGCGGCGCGGAACCAGCGAGAGGCTTTACGTTGACGGTGTTTTCGTATTCATCGGGCAAAAGGCGAACACCGATCTGTTTTGTAAACTGGTGGACGTGGACTCCGACAACTATGTAATTACCGGGCCCAACCAAGAAACCAATGTTCCTGGAGTATTCGCCGCTGGAGATGTGGTTCAGAAGACCTACAGATACCTAACGACGGCCATGGCGGATGGGACTATTGCCGCCCTGGCCGCCGAGAAGTACATCAGATCTATGACAAAGAGCTAAGTGCAGCCGAAACGGTTCACCGGGGACCCTAGAGAGCCCATTAGGTCGCAAGGATAGACCAAGGACAGGAGGCCAAATGATAGAAAAGGGGACGTTCGCGCAGAGCGTGCCTAGCCGATTGAATAATGAATTTGACAGATCCGTTTCTCAACCAAGAAGAGCCTCCAGCGGAAGTGGAGAATGCAGCGACCTCCTGGTTGACGCTCGCCATCATGCCCTTTTTGAATCCTAACGACTCGGTCCCGGGCCCGTTAGTATAAAGGAAAAAAGACAGGGATGATTCTGAATAAGAAAATGAGGATCTAACATTAGTGGGTTTTTAGCGCGAAAAATGTAACCGTCAGACCCGAAAATAACCCCAAGATTCCCGAGCTAACCCAAAATGGTCTATTAGCCCGGGGTCATAATGCGGAAAGGCAAGGTCAATTCTTAATCTTTAAAATTTCTTCAACAGCCCAGCCAGCGACGTCCGCCTCAACATCAAAGCAGGATACCGGGTAAGAACTGAAGGCTTCACAGAACTCCCTGTGAAGCCTCGGATCCAGAAGATTGATGGTCCTACCGTATACCTTGAACTGAACGTCCGCACAGGTAATGCCACCATACTTGTCCTCCACTTTTCTGGCGACATTGGCTACCTTGTCAAAGATATCCTGGAAGACGGTGGGTATACGCGGGTCTTTGGGGTGGAGCTTTTTCGGGTCGTTAAGCATCTTCAATACTTTTCCCTTATCCAAGTTATAGGCTAGGCTGATTGCTGCAGCCGCCCCAGCCAGACAGCCACATGTGCCCTTGGTCAGGTGTCCGGTACCACCGGCTAAACCTATCATTGCCTTGAAAACCTCGTCCCCGTGTCTCAGCCCCGCTACCGCCGCAACTGCGGCAAACACTGCTGTAGCTCAGCCATGATAAGGGTTGTTTCTGGCCTTTTCCCTCGCCTTTTCGATTAGTTGCTTTTTCCTTTTTGAAACCATTCTAACTGACCTCCTTTTGATTGGGAAACTACTTATTCCAGCATTATCTGCTTCCTTCCTTATTTTCAGGCCTGAATCAAATGCACGTATTTAAGCCCGACCCGGCGCGTTTTTTTGCATCGAGCGAAGCGCTCCTCGAAGGTAGAGCCTGCTCCTCGAGGCTGAAAGCCACTCCAGAGCCTGCCTCGTACTTGATACGGGGGTATCGAAGACCTTTTCCTCGGTTCCCTCTTTCGCCCGGTAAACAACCTTTGACGGTTCAGCCAGATACCCATGCGCTCCCCAATGCTCCTTCACGCTCCCTGCTCCATCACCCGTCCGTGATCAGCTTTGGGGTGCACTACTCGCCTATGACCGGGTTCCGCAGGGTGCCGATCCCGTCAATCGCCACCTCGACCATATCCCCGGGCTTCAGCGCCGCGACCCCCCGCGGGGTCCCGGCACTAATAATGTCCCCCGGGAACAACGTCATGCACTGCGAGAGGTAATGGATCAGGTATGGTATGGAGAAGATCATGTCGGCAATCCGGGCTTCCTGCATTTGCTTCCCGTTCAGGATGGTTCGGAGTACCAAGCTCCGCGGGTCGAGGTCCGTGGCCACGCAGGGCCCGAAGGGGGCGAAGGTGTCAAACCCCTTGGAGCGTGTGAGTTGCCCCTGAACCGTCGAGAGCGGTCGTTCGGTCACGTCATTGAAGCAGGTGTAGCCCAGAACATGCCGCAACGCATCCGCCTCCGTCACATTCTTGATGGTGTCTTTGATGACCACGGCCAGTTCCCCTTCGTAGTCCACCTGCTGGGCCCCCCGGGGAATCACGATCGGATCGTCGGGGCCTACCACCGTCGTGAGGGGCTTGAGGAAGTGGGCGGGGAACTCAGGGAAGGGAAACTTGATTTCTTCGATGTGGTCGCGGAAATTCAGCCCGACGCACAGGACTTTGGTCGGCTCGACGGGAGGGAGGAGGCGCACATCCGAGAGACGGTGGATTGTCGGTCCGAGCGTAAACGCCCCGTAGATAGAGCCTTGAATCTCTCGAATTCCGCCCTCCTCCCACACGCCGTATCCCGAACGACTCTCCTTCTGGAACCTGACGATTTTCATTCTATCCTCCTGCGGGTTTGGCCCCTCCCATATGGCGGCCGGAATTTCCGGCCGCGACCTACGCATGAACGCGTGTGCCCCACGCCCTGAGAACTGTCGGGCAGGCAGGCTGCGGTCTCCAAGGCAGCGGAACGTGGCGGTAGTGGTCCTTAACGGGCATTGTTGACTCCGCGCAAGTAACCGGCCCGGCGGGCGATGGTTACGGCTCCGGCGATGCTGAGCCGG
>SMTZ1_10008343_pt1 | contig 10972 bp, 9 predicted proteins | sample DeeMarSWOR136_30_FD_25667 | JGI IMG/M metagenome (IMG submission 25667)
TCCTCTTGCCGAAATTGTTCTGCCCATCAGTCAGGAGGATAATAATCTTACTTTTGATATCGTACTCCCGCTCCCCGCTTTCAACAGTACGACCTGCGAGGTCTTACTCTGCCGTCTTCAGCCGTGCGGCGGCCAGTGCAATGGCATCGCCGATGGCGGTCCCGTCCTCACTCTTCCGTCGCACGATCTGGACGGTCTCCAAAAACCTGAGGAGGGCTCCGTGACCGAGGGTGAGGGGGGCCATAGTATCTGCGTACCGGGCGAACGCAATCATCCCGATCAGATCGTTCGGCCTCCCGCTGAGGTTCTCGTTGTTCCCGACGACAAACTCCTCGAACACCCTCTTCACAACCTCCAGGCGGTTAAACCGCCTCCCACGGTAATCCATCTCAGCACCCATGCTCCCTGACCGATCAACTACCATCTGCATGGCGACACCTTTCGTGACATCTTTCACCTTTTCACGTCCCATTTGCGGTCTGGCGAGTGATGTGACGAGCAGACCAATAGCAACGATACGGATGACCAGCGGGAGGATGGAGAGCTGCTGCCGACGTGATCTCCCTGCCATCTTCACGTTTCCCAAAGACGAGAAGCGGACACTGCCGGGTCCTCCTCGCCGGGATAGATAGAAAAGAATCACCGGGATGGCGAGCAGAACGAGGAACAGCCAAGGAGATGCAAACCTCATGTTCCCGAACGGCCCTTACGCGGCCTCCTCTTTCACCTCCTCTTCTCCTTTCGTTGCATCGATGAAATCTCTGCAGGTCTCGAACGTCCTCTTGACGTCACCGCTCGAAGGTTCCAGTGCTGCGAACTTCACGAGATCACAGTGGCTCAAGAACTCTTTCAGGATCTCCTTGCGGCTCTGATCGACGGAGAGACCGGTCCTCGCTTCGAGGAGAAATTCTTCGGTGGTTCTCTCAGGAGCTCTCAGCCTGAACCGGTCCTCGATGTAGTGTCGCAGGATATCGGACACCAGAGTCGTAAACATCCTGTACTGCTTCTCCTCGAGTAACTTGCTCGAGAGGAGCTGCTCCAGCCGCATGAAGGCGAGCTCGTGAGGGGGAAGCTCTGGGACGGGCTGAATCTTCTCTCTCCGTCGCCGCCACAGCAGAAATACGATCGCCGCCGCTGCTACGATCCCACAGGCGATCAGGAATGGCCGATACGGGTTTGAAGGGAATGAAGCAGGACCTGCGATGTCCCTGATCTCGAGACCAGCGTGATCTTCCGGGAGAATCGATTTCACATGGACCGCGACGGTATCTGATTCGAGTGTATGGAGAAGGGTGTCACCTTCTTCCCAGAACGATACGGTCATTGGAGGGATCTGGTAATCACCTGACAGGAAAGGCTCAAGCTCGTAATGGCGTCTCGTCACAACCATCCCGTCATCCGCGAGCTCCGGCGGTGGTGAACTGTAATCAACGATACCGAATTGGTGAAGCTTGTCGCCGAAGCGGGGGAGCTCGACGCTGTATCCTTGCTCGGCTCTGGCTTCGAGGAGCATCGTCACATGGTCAGCGATCGTTACCTCTTCTCTGCTCAGCGCAACCCTGAAGCTGACAGGGCCGCGCCTGAAGAGGCGATCGATCTCGTACTCCTGCTGCCATTTATCTCCCTCATCTTCTGGACTACACGAAGCGACAACCACGAGGAACAAGAGGACGAGGATGAAAGGTGTCCTCCGGTATTCTCCGGCTCGCTTTTGCAGGTTGTGCGATTTCACTCAAACACCATCCATCATGTCCCCAGCTTCGACCGGTGAACCACCACATCGTAGCTTCTCTTCAGTTCTTCGAGCACCTGTCTCTGTATTTCTATCTCCTTTGCTGTCCGCACTGCTGCATACACCCGGTCTTTGACCTCTTCAAACGACTTCTGCTCACCGTCCTCTTCGAAGTCCTTCAAATGTGCTTCGTAATACGATGTGAGATCATCCTGGGTGATCTCAATGCGGGATGCGAACTCCCGATCCAGCAGCTTCTGAGCGAGAACCTTTCGCTCGATGTTCCGGGTGAGCGCTCGGATATCCGGATCTTCATGAAGCTTCTCCTCTCTGGCACATCTGTAGAGGAGCTCCTCCGCCACGAACCGTTCGAGCCACATCTGGAGTCCACCCTGCTTGAGGGTGCCTTCGAGGAGTTCTTCTTTCTGCACTCTCCGTTCATCAGGTGACAAACCACCCGCCAGCTGGGATAGCTGGGCGTCAATCTCCGCCTCTATCAATATATTAAGCTCTCCCCTCGTTATCTTCCAGTTGCCTATCTCGGCAAGCACTTCACCGCTGCCGGTGGAATCGCTCGCACCGTACGCCGTCCTAACTTCGAGCTCGGAACGCAGTGCGGCGAACCTCCCGAGATTCTCAAGGCATTCAGCCGTCCTTCTGGAGATCTCCAGCGCGATCTCTTCTAGGTGGGCGAGGCTCTCCGAGCGGTAGTACGCTTCGAGAGCATGTTCATACTCACCGGCATCATGGTAGATTTTGCCAATCCGGTACCAGATGCGCGCGCTCTCGTCCCTCCCCGGCCGAGCCCTCCCAATGTACGTGATCCACATCCGAGCTGCTGCATCCCACAGGTGCTGGTTCTCGAGCTTCAATGCCAACTCTTCCAACTGTTCCCCGGTGAACGCATCTCCTCCAGAACCACCCTCTTCACCCCTCCCTAGGAGCAGGGCGAGATTGACGGCACCAACTGCAAGTACAACAAATAGCAGCAAATAGAGCGCTTTACCCGGTCCCCCTCTTTTCGGTTCCTTCGAGGGCAACCTGAGATCAAGATCGTTTCCCATCCGGACCTCCATTCTGTAACCGTACCACTCGATACCGCTCAGACATACATCGCATTCATATGGCCAGCCAAGTTTTTATAACCATCACCAGACCGAACATTCCTTTCAGCTGGTTTCATCAATATCTCCGTTCTCGGGTTCTGAAAAAGTACACCAGCTTCGGGATGTAATCCCGGTGGGTCATTACTTCGATCTGGTCGACATCCATCGATGCAAAGAGCTCCCTGAAACGCTCGGCACGCTCACGACCGAACCGCTCGTACCGCTTCCTGATCGTAGCACTGCCGGTATCGATGAGAACGACCTCGCCGGTCTCGGAATCCTCCAGCTCGAGGAGGCCGACGTTCGGCAACCGCACCTCCCTTGGATCGATAATGGTGACCGCGATGAGATCGTGGCGCTTGCTGATGATACGCATCTGTTTCTCGAACTCCTCCGCCTGGAAGTCGGAAACAAGAAAGATAACCGCACGCTTGGTCGTCACCTTCCCGAGGTAATCAAGCGCTCCCACGATATCGGTCTTTGCCTGTCTCGGCTTGAAGTTGAGGAGTTCCCTGATCACCCGCAGCACGTGCGTGGTGCCTTTCTTTGGCGGAATGAACATCTCAACCTGATCGGTGAAGACAATGAGACCGACCTTGTCGTGGTTCTTCACGGCGGAAAAAGAGAGGAGGGCGCAGAACTCTGCTGCCACCTCGTTTTTGAGCTTTCTCACACTTCCGAACGCGCCGGAAGCCGACAGATCAACGAGAAATATGACGGTGAGCTCCCGCTCTTCCACAAACCGCTTCACATGAGGGCGCCCGGTGCGCGCCGTTACGTTCCAATCGATCGTTCTCACATCATCCCCCGGCATATATTCGCGCACCTCGTCAAACTCCATGCCTCGGCCCTTGAAGACGCTCCCGTACTCACCTGCAAGAACGTCATTGACCACTTTTCGGGTGGTGATCTGGAGAATACGGATCTTTCTGGCAAGTTCTTCGGGGATCATGGCACCGCAATACTATCGAAAATGGTAGCAACGACATCTTCTGATGTCTTTTCCTCGGCCTCCGCTTCATATGTAATGATGACCCGGTGGCGAAGCACATCCATGCCGATTGATTTCACATCCTGCGGCGTGACGTAACCTCGACCCTGTAGGAGCGCGTGCGCTTTGGATGCCATCGTCAGGTAGATCGACGCCCGGGGAGAGGCGCCGTACTGGATGAGGTTGCCGATGTCGAGGCTGTACTCCTGAGGTGTCCGCGTCGCCAGCACGACATTGATAATGTAATCTTCGACCTTCTCGTCCATGTAGATCTCATCTGTCAGCTCGCGTAGCCGCATAATATCCGACGGTTGTATCACCGAATCGACATCGATCTTCGGGGATGATGTGGCCATCCGCTGGAGGATCTTCTTCTCCTCTTCCTTGCTGGGGTAGGTAACCTTCAATTTGAGCATGAATCTGTCTACCTGTGCTTCAGGCAACGGATACGTTCCCTCCTGCTCGATCGGATTCTGCGTTGCGAGTACCATGAACGGATCATCGAGGGGGTGGCTCTCATCGCCGATCGTGACCTGCCTCTCCTGCATGGCCTCGAGGAGGGCGCTCTGGACCTTCGCGGGAGCCCTGTTGATCTCATCGGCAAGGATGATGTTGGCGAATATCGGCCCCTTTTTCGTCGTGAACTCACCTGACTGGGGGTTGTAGATCAACGTTCCGATGAGATCCGCCGGCAACAGATCGGGGGTAAACTGGATCCGTTGGAAAGACGCCTGGATCGTTCTCGAGAGGGTCGTCACAGACAGCGTCTTTGCGAGCCCGGGCACTCCCTCTATGAGGATGTGATTGTTGCAGAGGAGCCCGATGAGCAGTCGCTCAACCAGATATTCCTGCCCCACGATGACCTTCTCGATCTCGCCCCGAACTCTGGAGAGTATTTCACTCTCGCGTTGTACCTTTTCGCCAATCTGCTTCACATCAATCGCCATGGTATCAAGCCTTTCTTTTATGAGCAGGTTCGCCAACTCCGAGCCATTGCTCGTTCTGACACTACACTCCTCATCACTATTCGACGTGAAATTATGACGTGTGGGCCCCTGCGCTCCAGGAGCATGTCAGAGAAAAATAATAAAATTCACGCCACCTTTCAAGGGCGAACCCCTGATTTTCAGAATGGTTATAACCTGCTTCACCTTTAAAAGTTCCGACTTTGTCAACATGAAAGCACCGCTTTCTGTATCGATATTGGTACAGCAAGTGACACCGGATCAACCCGCCGTTACCATGATAATCCCGACCACAGCTATGACTGAAGCCACCAACTTGCGCTTCGTAAAGGATTCTCTCAGGAAGAGAGATGCAAAGATCAGTATATAGATCATTGTTGTCTGGTTCAGGATCGCGGCTATTCCCGCCATGGTGTACTTCATGCCCGCTATCCATAAGATCAGTGCGATGTAAGAGCCGACAATGCTGCCCGTGAGAGAATACCTCCACGTTCGTGAAGGACGGAAGGAGGAGAAAATCTTCCTCCGTCGTCGAGAGAGGAGTGCTCCGGGGAGCATGACACAGATGCACGCGACCTGGCGGATGGCCGTCGCCCAGAGAACCGGCGATCTATTCAGCACCGGCTTGGCGATAACGATACCTACAGCGAGCGTCACCATAGCCAGCACTCCCCACAAGACCCCCACGATGAGTTGGCGGGTAGTTGCGCCCGGAGGAGGTTCGTGCCGAGCGGCGACGAGAATGCCTGAGATCACAAAGGCCATCCCGATGAACTGCCAGATACCCAACCGTTCTCCGATCAGAAAGAATGCAAAGAGAACGACGAGAGGCGAGTACAAGCAATCGACGATGGCCGTGATACCTGCACCGACCATATTCAGGCTCCGGTGAAAGAGCGTATCCGAGATCGCAATACCGATGATCCCACTCAAGCAGAGGAGCAGATAATCGCTCAGCGGGGCTTCCCTCCAGAGGGGGAGCCCCACAACCGGCAAGGAAACTAACAGCAAGACACCCCCCACAACCACTCTGAAGAGGTTGAGGGAGAACGGGGCTACCGTCTCGCCGGACCTCTTGAGGAGAATCACCGCAACGGCCCAGATCACCGCGGAGGTAAGTGCGAAAAACTCACCCATGATCTCCTCTCACGATTGAAGAGACGGGCGGAAAGGCGAACGATCGAGATCCCTTCCGCCCGTCATCAACTGCGCTCCATTTGCTCCGCTCGCTGACCGCTAGCGGATCGTCATCTCCTCGAGCAGATGCCCTGCCCCGCTCACCTTGTCGAGAACGAAGAGGATATAACGGGCATCCACGTTGATCGATCTGGTGAGATCCTCATCGAAGAGATAATCGGCCGAGATACTTTCGTAGTTACCATCAAAGGCCGTACCGACAACCTCTCCCCGGCCGTTCAGGATCGGGCTGCCCGAATTCCCACCGGTAATATCGGTTGTGGAGAGAAAATCGACTGGAACATCACGCAGGATGTTATCCTCGTAATTACCGAAATCCCTCTGATCGTACAGGGAGAGAAGCTCCTTCGGGCAGTCGAACGGTTCCTCGCCGGTGTACTTCTCGATGACACCGGATAAGGCGGTTATACAATCGTAATGGACAGCGTCTCTCGGTGAGTAGCCTTTGACGAAACCGTACGTCAAACGCATGGTACCGTTTGCATCGGGATAGAGACTGCCGCCTTTCCACTTCTGGTACGCTTCGATCAGACGCGGCCTGAGTTTTGTGATCGCTCCGGAGAACGCCTTGTCCTTCTCTTCGAGGGCCTTCCTCTCCTTCTCGAGCTCCACCATGAGTTCTATGAACGGATCGCCCTCCTTGAGGAGCTCCTCGCGCGTGAGGTCGAACATCCGGAGCCGCTCATCGACAGAACCGAGCTTCGTCCCCGCATACAGCTTATCGAGGCACGCATCAATCCGTGCTTCAGCCTCGGCCCCTTCGGCATCGCCGATCTCGGCATCAAACGCCTCAATCCGCTGGTTATCGGGTAATTTCATGGCACGCTTCATGAAGTACTTGAGTATCTTCCTATCCGTCTCCGGGTCGTAGCTCAACTGAAGAATTCTGAGACCCTGTTTGAGGCGGGGGACATCCCTCTCCTGGAAGCCGGGCTCCCGCTCCAGGTCCTCCTTGGCCTTCTCCTCGCTCCAGCGCGTCAGGGTACCGGCCGCACGGACCATGAGGCACCCGAAACCGGCGAAGCGCATGATCAGGCTCTTTTCCCTCGTCAGCTTCAGATCCTCGTAGAGAGCGGTGATACTCGGAAGCACATCACCGTAGTGTTTTTTCATCTTTTCATTCTCATCGAGCCAAGTGGTAAATGCCTTCTCCTCTTTGATCTTGCGCTCGAGCAGTTTCACCTTCTTGAAGCCTTCGAGCATCCCCACGTTGTTCTTCATGGAGTTGTTGAGCATCGCATCGAATGAAGCTACCTTTATAGCCACTGCCTCGTCGGCCTGTGCCGACTCCTGAAAGATTTTGATGAGGTCGTCGAACATCTTGATTCTTTTCGGGTAATTGAAATTCTGGTGATGGGCGATCGAGTTAGATGAGCGGTAACGCATGGTCTGACCGGGATAGCCCAGGATCATGGTAAAATCATCTTCCTGGACACCCTGGTTCGAGACAGCAAGATACACTGCGGGATTATATGGAACATTCTCATCAGAGTACTCGGCCGAGCTGCCGTCAGGAGCCACATAGGCACGGAGGAATGAGAAATCGCCCGTATGGCGAGGCCACATCCAGTTGTCGATATCGCCACCGTAATTACCGATCGACCTCGGTGGGGCATATATGATACGGATGTCCTTGATTGTGAAGTAGGTGAAGAGCTTATACTGTGCCCCGCTGAAAAACGAGGAAACCCTGCACTCCACATCCCGATCTTTCTCCGCTTCTTGCACGATCTCCTTGATTCGCTTTTCGATCGCGTTGTGCCTCTCGACAGGATCCATCTCCTCATCGACGGCGCTCAGGACCTTCTTCGTCACATCTTTGATCAATACGAGGACGTACGCACGATAGCCGGGAGCCGGGATCTCGTCTTCGAAGTCCTCGGCATTGAATCCATCCTCGATATAGTTCTGCTCTGCAGTGCTCACACGCTGGAGGGCGATAAAAGCGACATGGTGGTTTGTAAGGATGAGGCCCTCTGGTGAAACGAAGGAGCCGGTCCCTCCACCGAGACTCACGATGCCGGAGGCGATCCCACCACCCTTGGCGTCAAAGATCTCTTTTTTCGAGAGCTCCAGTCCCACCTTTTCGAGCTGCTTGAAGTTGAGCTTATCCAGCTCGTCAATAGGCCACATCCCTTCATCGGCTCGAACGGCAACCGAAATGGAGAGGAGCGATGCGACGAAGAGACAAACCAAAAACCTGAAACGCATAAAAACCTCCCTTTCCCGGGTTTCCAGATTTCGGTCAAATAGAGAAAAGCCATGTTAGCACGATGCGGAGAGCGACACAAACAAAGATTTTCCAAAGAGTATACAGCACTCAATCTGCAGACACAATTTACATACGAATTGCGGTGTTTGTTAGTTGCGTGAGAAGTACCGTCTGGGAAGGATTAACAATTTGGTAACAAATCAGAATGTTTCAAGCAGATCTCAGGAATCCACACTATTTCCAGTGCCTGATGGGGTGAGCCGTCGACATACGGTAGTTTATCATTCGGGGGGATTAGTACTCCTGCAGAACCTTCTCCCATTCCTTTGCCAGAGAAATTCTCTGCCTTACGACCTCGGCGATTCGGGGATTCTTTGTCTTTTCCCCGAGCTCTTGCCATTCGGTGACCGCCTGGGCGATATCGCCGAGGCGGGCGTGGAGGTACCCCTTGATGAACATCGCCTTCTGGTTGTTCGGTCTCAGCTCGCGTGCTTTCCTTAGGCACACCAGTGCCTCGCTCAACCGGTCAGTCTTGTAGTATATTTCACCGAGCATCCTGAGAGCCTCGAAGCTTTCGGGATCTATCTGGAGCACCTTTTCGAACTCTTCCGTCGCCTTTTCGAGGTTGAGCCTGTTATAGTAGTTTCTCCCTGACCTGAGTAGCTCTTCGATGCGTTGCTCGTTGCTCGCTTCCGAGTCGGAACTTTCATCCCCTTTCACCAAATCGATTACATCCATCACCACGAGACCATAGATCAGCTTGCTGATGGTGAAAAGGTCGCCACCAACCGCGTCCGAAATCTCTTTGACCGAGCGCTTCCCGTCGATGAGCGACAGTATCTCCCACTCCTTGGGCTTCAAGTTCAACTTCTGATCTTCATCGTGCTCCGAGCAGAATACGAACACCGAGTGCCTCGACGGCACCTTGCTCCGGATGTTCGACCACTCATCGATTCGCCTGGCCCCCTCGAGAATGAGGTTTTCTGTGTTGAGGGGTACAATGATCTCTCTCTTTTCATCGAGCTCTTCTTCGATAAAACGGTATTCACCCCGATCCCACTTGAATACCTCGAAGACGGTTTCACGCATCCGAGTAGCGAGGAAGTTCTCAAGTTGATTCCGAGGCATGATATTTTCACCATCGATGCAATCGATGAGCTTCCCGTATTTCCGTAGATTCTTCGCGACTTTCGAGGCAGACTCCGTATCGAGGACACCCCAGTCAACGAGAAGTGATTCCATGGTCTTCTGAACCCTATCGTACATGACCGCCAAGCTGACAGCACCATCACGGAATACGACCTGTGCCTCCTTACCCTGGGATGCTCCCGTGATTAACAAGCGACCCGTTTTCCGGTGTAGATGAAGGATTTGAAAGAGGTCGAAGAGTCCAAGCTCTCTGATCGTCGATTGTATCGTCATCGGATACCAACCTTTCAAATGTCGATGTCTTCAGTAATCTCCAGTAGCTCGCTCGCTTTCTTCCGGTGACCACCCTTTTCATCATCATCAACCTCACTCCCCGGTTCGCCCTCATCCTCGTCCACAACCTCTTTGACCTTACGGCTCAATAGCGGCGTCAAGAAATCATCGAGGTTATCATACCGGCGAACTAATCCGGCCTGGAGGAGTTCAATGAGCTCCTCACCGGATTCGGAAGATAATTTTGAATCAACGAGAGGCGATTTCTTCCGCGGGAAGTCACCCAGTGCAATGAAGAAGGACAGTCCTGTGTATCGCGGACATATATTGGCAGCCTCGAGCACCGCCCGGACTGCGCCTTCGTAATCCTCTTCTCTCAAGAAGATGAGGCTCTTCAGGTAGAGGGCATCACTGTTTTTCCGATCAATCGATATTGCACTCTCGATATCGAAAAGTGCCAGTGTCAACCTGTTCAACTTGAAATGCAAGAGAGCTCTCTTTTCGTAGAGTATCGTACTTTTGCCCATGAATGCCTCGAGACGTTGGATGAGATTCTCGACCATCATGTACTCTTCCTTGAGCAGATGGCAGGTCAGAAAGTTGTAATTTAATTCCATGTGGTAGAGCTTCAGGTTCAACCCCTTCTTGAGCATCTTCTCCGCATCTTCGATGAGCCCCACCTGGTACAGGAGCACACCGAGGTTATTCATGACATCCGCATCGGCAGCGTTTAGACACAACCGAGAAGCTTGTATGCGAGCGCACTTTCCTCATTCATCTCGAGAGCCTTACGGAGAATGGATTCGGCACCATCCCTATTGTCTTCCGACAAGTGGATCTTCCCCATTTCTATGTAGACACGATCCTTGTCCGGCATCTCATCGAGTGCCTTCTGGAACTCTTTCAGCGCCTCCTTGGCGAATCCACGCTCCCGGTACGCCACCCCGAGTGTGTATGATGTGCTCTCGAGACTCGCTGCTTCCTTACACGATCCAATACCCGTATCCTCAATCCCGTCTCTCCCATAATTCGAGAGGGCAAGGTTCGCCTCCGTATTCTGGAAAGAGGGATTCAGTCGTGAAGCAATCCGACTCTCCTCCAGCGCCTCCTGCAGCTGACCATTGTCCCCGTACGCGAACGAGAGGAGGAAATGAGACCGCCAGTAACTCGCATCGAGCTTTATCGCGATCCTGAGTTCCGATATCGCCTCCTCCGTCTTCCCGAGGTTGTAGTAGACCTCACCGAGGTCCGTATGATACACAGCCGATGTGCTCACATCGTCACGCACCGTGATGTAATGCTCTAACGCCTCCTGGTAACGTCCCTGTGCCTTCAGTGCACTTCCCA
>SMTZ1_10007419_pt1 | contig 10971 bp, 20 predicted proteins | sample DeeMarSWOR136_30_FD_25667 | JGI IMG/M metagenome (IMG submission 25667)
TATTTAACCTCCAAAAAAATAAAAAAGGGACGAACACAATAAAAATCGTATCATTTAAACCTTTTTAAGCTTTTTGGAGGGCAAAGTTGTGATGAACATAAACTTTTAATCTCTAATTTCTAATCTGAAATAGGAGGGAGTGAAATGTTTAGTCATACAAACTCTAGGGGACAAACATATTGGCTACATTCGAAAGATGTAAGATTGAGAGGAGGAAAGATACAAACAATATATTATTTCTCTAAAGACCAAAGCGGCTCTATTGATTTACCTGCTGGTTTTAAAGTAATAGAAAGCAGTAGGACAGGTTTGCCATTACTTAAGAAGATTTAATCTTTCGCTTCTCATTTTTTTTATTTTTTTAAATAAAAAATTTTTAGTCTGTACTCTAAATAATGATTGTATGGTTAATTCTAGAAAGAAAGGATATAGGATTGAGAGAAAGATTAGGCTCTTGTTTGAAAAATATAAATGGAAAGTCATAAGGGCTGGCGCGAGCCTAGGCGAAGCGGATCTGATATGTTTAAAGAGAGGAAAGGGCATATTACTTCAAGTAAAATCAACTAAGAATAAAACTTTCTATTTTTATGAATACATGAAAAATAAACTGGAAGGAACCCCCTTTTATCTAGTTGTTGACTTTGGTTACGGTAATATAAGGATACTACATCCTAAAAAGAAAATAAGTATTGAAGACGGTATTTTATTGAAAGATTTTCTAGAGAATAAAATCATTGCTTAATTTTTTATCTACAGATTTGAAACTTATATCATGGATAAAAGAAGTTTATTCTTTTTTTTAATAGCTCTAATAATAATCATACTAAGCATCATAGGCACGATAGCTTTTATCTTCATAACTGTAGGGTTTATATTATTTTTACTTGGTTTTATAAAAAAACTATTTATCATCCTCATATTACTTTTCATACTTCTAGCTCTAATCATCATCATATTGTTTTACCCAGAGATTTTATACTTGATCGGAATAGTATAGATCCTTCTTAGAAATATTCTTAAATGTACTTAATAATATAAAAAACATGGTTCTTCCGATAATTATCGGTATAATTATACTGGCAATAGTAATTTTTATGATTATCAAGATAGGCCAAAATCTAATTGTTGGTGTAGCTCTTATCGCCCTCACTTTAATTGCTGCTTATCTAATACTAGGCTATTTACCAAGTTTAAAGACTGTACCAATAATAGGTCCGTATATACCTGAAATGCCGACTTCATTCACTGGTTTGATAACATGGATAAAAAGATACTTCCAGAACATCGAGATTAAAGAAATTTCAAAAGATGCAAAAAATAATTTGTTGGTAACTATTTCCAACACAGGGAAGATTCAAGTTTCGAATATAAACATTTTTGTGGATAATAAATCAGTAAAAATAATAAATAAACCAAAAGATCCCTTAAAACCTGGAGAAGTGACTTCCATTCAAACTGATTGGGATGAAGATTTTAGTGAGATAATTGTTCAAACTTCTAAGTTTAATGTATCTTATTCAAAATAAAGGTGAGATTATCGGAGAAATAGGTAAAAGTTGTTCAAGATGTGGTAGATTCTTCACTGGAAATAAATGTCCTTACTGTGGCCATGAATTACTTCCTATAATCCCTAAATCATTAAGTAAAAAAATAAAGTAAAACGAGTTTATTATTTCGATTTTAATATTCTTTTAAGTTTTTCAGGAGTTTTTTTAGAAGCAAATCCTAGAAATTCTGATATCTCATATATCTGAGCTGTGGCAAAAATAAAGAAGACTAAAGACAAGAATAGGGAAAAACCTTTTATAACATCAAATATAGATTTTTCGACCGCTAAAAACTCTGTTAAAAACTGTGATAAAGTAAAAGCATACAAGAATGTGGCTCCAAGCATCAGTAATTCAATGAATTTCCTCACCTCTCCTTTTAAGAATCTTTGACTTGTTATCGTGAGTAAAATTATGATACATAACCCAGCTATCGAACTCCCTAGTGTAAAGAATAATAGAAACGTCATCTTATTCCACCACCTCTACGATTGTATCACATATTTCTAATAATATATTGAATAATCTTTCATCGATTCTCTTTTCTACACACATTATTATACCAACTATACCAAATAACCTTATCCTTGTACTCAAGAAATGAATAAATTTTACCATCGTATCTAAATCATTATAAATTAAGAGTGTTGATAGAGAATCCAAATACAAAAATTTATTTTCAGGTTTTTCTATCCCAGATAAGGCTTCTGACAAAGCTAAACCAATCTCTGTTAATCTCGATGGTGATGGTATAAATATACAATTTTTTGTCTTTTCATATTTACTTTTTGAATCTAGAGAAACTTTATCTGAAGAAGGCATCATCTTTGTTATACAATCGATGAAAAATATTTTTTCTGTATCTATACTTTCCTCTTTCATTATCTTGATTAATGTATCAAAAGGTCTGTTGACAGTTATGTAAATTCCAGAAAACATATTTTGATTTATGAAAACCTTTAAAATACTCAAGTTCCTGTTCATATACTTTTTAGGGTCTATGAGAAAGAGTACGATTTTGTTTGACGGCAAACTCTTTATGAATTCTTTTAATTCACCCATACTTTTTATTTTCTTCTCATATCCGTAATCAATATCATATTCCATATTTAATGTTTATTTTCGAGCATATATTAATTAGATAACATAAATCATTCGGATTTTTAAATCATTGATAGAATATAAAATCTTAAGCACATAATATCTAAAATAATTTTAATGAGGTGATAATTTTCAAAGAAAAAATTATAGTAACTTCAGCATTACCTTACGCCAACGGTGAAATTCATCTAGGTCATATTACATCCACTTATCTACCGGCAGATATCTTTACTCGATTTCAAAGACTGAAAAAGAATGATGCAATTCACGTTTGTGCAACAGATGATTTTGGGACACCCATCCTAATCAAAGCAGAACAAGAAGGTAAAACGCCTGAAGAAATAGTTTCTTACTGGAATGAAATTGATAAAAAAGATTTTGATGATTTGGGAATATCATTCGACATTTTTTATAAGACAAGCTCAAAAGAAAATAGAGAATTAACTCAACATTTTTTCTTAAAACTCTTTGAAAAGAAGCACATATTCAAGCAAAAAGTAAAACAACTTTTTTGTGAAAATTGTAAAAAATTTTTGCCAGATCGATATGTTAGGGGAACCTGTCCTTACTGTGGAGCAGAAAATCAGTATTCTGATGGATGTGAGAATTGTGGAAAGACTTTTCAGCCCGGTGAGATCTTAAACCCACATTGTGCAATTTGTGGTTCTAAACCAGTGGTGAAAGAAACAGAACACTATTTTTTAAGATTAACAGACTTTTCAGAACAATTGGATTCATGGTTAAATTCAAACAAAAACCTTCAGACAGAAGTCAAAAATTATGTTTTGAATTGGATTAAAGAGGGATTAAAGGAATGGGATATAACACGTGATATTTATTGGGGTGTACCAATACCTTTGGATGAAACAAAGGACAAAGTTTTATACGGTTGGTTCGATAATCATCTGTGTTATATTTCAACTGCGTTGAAGTACTTTTCTGATAGAAGTATCGATGGAAAGAAAATCTGGAATTCATCAAAAATATATCATTTCATAGGTAAAGACATAGTTTATCATCACTATTTATTCTTACCAGCAATGAGAATGGGAGTTGGAGAGTTCAAATTACCTGATTTCATACCAACTAGAGGTCATCTATTACTAGAAAAACAAAAATTCTCAAAGAGTAGAGGTTATTATATCAGTTTGAGACAATTTCTTAAAGAATTTCCAGCAGATTATCTTAGGTATTATTTATCTATCATAACACCATATGCTCAGATAGATGTTAACTTTGACTGGGAAGATTTTCAATCCAGAATAAATAATGAACTGGTAGCAAATGCAGGCAACTTTATTTATAGAACTTTATCTTTTATCTGGTCCAAATTCAACGGAACAGTTCCAAATCCAGAAGAATATGATGATATCGATACATCCTTCCAAGAAAAAATTTGGAAGGTTGAAGAGGATGTTGGTAATTACTTAGAAAGCATTGAGTTGGATAAAGCCTTGAAAAAAATACTTGAATTTTCCATAAATTGTAATCGATATTTTCAAAAAAATGAACCATGGTCTAATGAGAAAAAGGCAAAAAATTGTCTTTATCTCTCTATAAATGCTGTTAGATCTCTTGCCATTCTACTAGAACCTTACTTACCATTTTCTGCAGAAAACCTATGGGAACAACTTAATCTTGAAGGGTCGGCACATGAACAGAGTTGGGACTCTATATCGAAGACACAAATTGTACCTGGTCATAAGATAAATAAACCTCAAATATTGTTTAAAAAGATTGAAGATGAAGAAATTAAAAAACAAAAGATAAATTAGAGGGAGGAATTATATGATAACTTTCAAGGAATTCAAGAACATGGAGATGAAAGTTGGTACCATAACTAAAGTCGAAGAAATTCCAGGATCAAAGAATCTTATAAAATTAAAAGTCGATTTGGGAGGAGTAACTAAGCAAGCAGTTGCTGGATTAAAAAACATCTACAAACTAGAGGAGTTGGAAGGAAAACAATTTGTTTTCGTCACAAACTTAGAACCAGCAAAGTTGATGGGTGAATTATCAGAAGTTATGATTCTAGCAGCAGATGATGGGAATAATATTGTTTTAATTAAACCTGAAAAAAATATTAGTAATGGTTCTTTGATAAAGTAATTTATTCCTAGAAATCAAATTTTCATTTATGAAGACTGTTAGAGAGTTCATGAATAAGGATGTTGTCTACCTTTCACCAGAAGATACTATATATGATGCAGCAAAATTACTCTCTCAACTGAAAATAGCTGGTGCACCCGTCATAGAAAAAGAAAAAATAGTTGGTATCATCACTATTTCTGACATAATAAAATTTATTGATATAAAACTCGGCCTCCTACCAAAGATAAATACACCAGGTTTATCATCCTTACTTCTTGCTTTAGTTCAGATGCAAAAAGTATACAGAGATTTTAAGAAAGAAGTAGAGAAGATTACAAAATTTAAAGTAAGAGAAGTTATGTCAAAGAATGTTATTACTATATCACCAGATATGACTTTATTAGAAGTCGCAGAACTGCTGGAAAAACATAATTTTAATAGATTTCCAGTTATTGAGAATGAAAAGCTTGTAGGTATAGTAGCAAGAGCTGATTTGGTTAAAGCATTGATATATTGATTTTTTGAATTAGAAAAAGAAAGGAAAGAAAAAATGAATGATAAAAATTGATCCTTATTTTACTTACCACTCATCTAGTTCCTCATCATCCCAAGTATCATCTGTGTCCCAACTAGTATCTTCTTCCTCCTCATCCCAGTCTTCATCATCCCAATCCATTAACACACCTCTCAAAGAGATTTGTTATTTATTTATTTCATTAACGTAACTTGTATTTAAAGTTATTTCAACTTGTAAAAGTATACGCTTAGATTTATATTTTTTTCGGTTTTAATGGCCATAAGGCTTTTATTTTTTTTTTTTCATTAAATTTATAATTTTGTCTTTAGATATTCTGTTTTAGAGTTGATTTTTACGAATGAAAAGGAAAAATTAAGATTGAAATTTAGACAAGAATGGAAAAAATATTATGATATAAAATTTCTAAGAGATCTTGATTTTGAAAGAAAAATTTGTTCTAAGTGCGGAAAAGGGTTTTGGACAATGGAAACTGAACGTGAACATTGTCCAGACCAACCTTGTCAATTCTATGAATTTCTTGGAAAACCACCTACTAATAAAAAATTCGATTATATACAAGCTTGGAAGGTAATCGAAGATTTCTTTAAGAAAAATGGACATGCTAGCGTTAGGCGTTATCCTATAGTATGTAGATGGAGACCCGACTTATTTTTTACAATAGCATCAATAATAGATTTCCAGCGTCTAGGAAAAGAAGGTGTAACATTTCAATTTCCTGCTAACCCCCTGATCATACCACAATTTTGTCTGAGGTTTAATGACATCCCAAACGTTGGAATAACCGGAAGACATTATAGTTGTTTCTGTATGGTAGGTCAACATTCTATTTACGATGGTACTCAGGGTTACTGGAAAGATAGATGTATTGAATTAGATTTTAGACTTTTATCTAGATCTTTTGGTATCCCAGAAGAAGAAATAATTTTTGTCGAAGACTTATGGGTTGGTCCTGGTGCTTTTGGACCTTCAATGGAATATTTTGTTCGTGGTCTAGAGATAGGGAACGCCGTTTTTACAGAATTCAAATCAATTAACTCAAATGTTGAACCGATGAAAGAGAAAGTCATAGATATGGGAGCAGGTTTGAATAGATTTGCATGGATAACCCAAGGAACGCCAACATCTTATGATGTAACTTTTGAACCCATACTCAGATATTTGAGAAAAAAGACTGGAATTAAGTACGACTATGAATTTTTCTTAAAATATTCCAAGCTTGCTGGCTCTTTAAACATGGATGAAGTAAAAAACTTGAAAAAAATGAAAGAAGCTATAGCTACTCAATTAAATGTCACAGTAGATCTTTTAGAAAAAAATATCAAACCCTTGGAAGCAATGTATACAATATGTGACCATACTATGGGGTTAACATTTGCTATTGCTGATGGATTATTACCATCAAACGTAGGTGGTGGCTATAACCTTCGAGTTATATTGAGAAGAGCTTTGAGTTTCATTGATGATTTTAGATGGGATATAGATTTGGTTGACATTTGTGATCTACATGCAAAACATCTGAGACCAATCTGTCCAGAGCTTTCTGAGCATATAAATGAGATTCAAAAAATACTGGATATAGAAAAAAAGAGATTTCATAACACTAAGTTGAGAACTAAAAACATAGTTGAATCCATAGTTCAAAAAGGTGAAGAAATAAATGATGAAGCTCTTATAAAACTCTATGACTCTGAAGGCATTACTCCAGAATTGGTCAAGGACCATGTCCCTGATTTAAAGATTCCTTCTGACTTCTACGCAAGAGTTACTGAGAAACATATGGAAGAAAAGAAGCCAATATTATTAGAAACTATAGATGTTAGTGGATTACCTCCCACAGAAATTCTAGTTTACGATGATCCTAAAAAAATGGAATTTCAAGCGAAGGTTCTGAAGATTATAGAGGATAAATATGTTGTTTTAGACAAAACTTACTTCTATCCTGAAGGCGGGGGCCAAAAATCTGATATTGGTTTTATCGGTGGTTTACCAGTTTCAGACGCACAAAAAGTTGGTGATGTTGTCATTCATAGAATCATCGGTAAACTTGAAGAGGACAAGGTAGTAGACTGTAGAATAAACGAATATAGAAGAAACATTCTAAAAAAACAACACACTGGAACACATATCGTTAACATTGCTGCTAGACAAGTACTTGGGAATCATATATGGCAACACGGCGCTGAAAAAACTGTTGAAAAATCAAGACTCGATATAACACATTATGATACATTGAGTGAAGAGGAAGTTAAGAATATTGAGAATAAGGCAAATGAAATTATAAATAAAAAGATTCCTGTTAAGATTGAAGTCTTACCTAGAGATGAAGCAGAAAAGAAATATGGTTTCAGGATATATCAGGGCGGAGTTGTTCCTGAAGATGAACTGAGAATTGTTTCTATCGGTAACATAGACCATGAAGCTTGTGGAGGAATACATTGTGAAAACACTAATGAAGTTGAATTCATCACCATATTAAAAACAAAAAGAATTCAGGATGGTATTGTAAGAATTGAATTTACTGTTGGGCCCGTTGCCTTAAAAAATCTTAAGGAGAGAGAAGCCTTACTAAAAGAAACTGCGAAGTTGCTTAAAGTTAAAGAAGAAAAAGTTCCTGAGGCTGTCATGCAATTATTTGAAAATTGGAAAGCGAAAAGAAAAGAATTGAGAAAGTTAAAAAGAAAGTGATTAAATGGTTTCAGAGCAAGAGCTAAAAGAATTGAAGAAAAAAGAAAAATTACTGAAACAAGCTGCTGAATCAATTAAAGTCCAAGAAAAAGATCTACCCAGAGTCGTGAAGAGATTCATAGATGAAATAGAAGAAATGGATAAAAAACTCAAATCTGAGAAGTAACGCACCAAAGCGGTTTATTTATAATTAAATTACATATGTTCGTTTGTAAGTCTAAATTTGATGGATTTTTCAATGTTTTTTCTCCTTTGAAACTAGTTATCATAACAGTTTGTGTTGTAGTTTGATCAGATACTATTTCTTGGAGGAATATCTGATTATCCGCATTATTAGTTAAACTTTCTAGACTGGTCTTTGTTTCTGCGCATTCCATACAACCATTGTAATATTCGTATTTAATCAGAGTGTATCCTCTTTGAAGGAGAAAACTTCTCTGTTGTTTATTTAATTCGAAATTTATTATCCTTTCATTTGGGATTTTTATGTCTTCATTCCTGTTCCCGAATGTACTAAGTACAGCATAGGCAAGAGTAGAACCAAACATCAAAAAAATGAAGATTAAAGAGATAACCTTTCTCGAAGTAAATTTCAATTTCATTAAATCATTAATGAAGTAGTATTCTAAAATTTAATATTTATTGGGTTTATACAGGTTTCTTTAAGAAAATTAAACAAAACTCAGACATATATTAATAAATAAAAATTTACTCTACCTTGCCCTCTACTTCTCCTCTGTAGATCTTTACTGTCGGAGGTGTTAATATCAAGAAATCTTCATCAACACCGATTATATCTCCGTTCATTGCAATTGTCGTTCTTCTCAATCTTTCAACAACTCTCTTCAACTCTCCCATGTCTCTTTCTCTCATCTTTCTTATCCTTAAGAAAACGACGTTACCTTCTCTGACATGTTTTTGTATTCCTTCAACATCTCTGTAATCATTTATAGTTTCGATTCTAATATTTGCCTTCCCTTGTTCTTCTCCCACAGTTTCTAGTTCAATAAACTCATCAGTACTTTCTCTATATTCTTCGCCTCTTTTGAAAATAGAGTCGAAAATCATAACTCCTTCACCTCTCAATCATGGATTTGAAAATTAAACTTAAATAGTTTTATTTCGTCAAGGTTAAATAATTATAAATCTCTCTTTACAGCTTCTAACATACTTACTACATTCCATATTTGTGTTCTTGTGTACATGGGCATGTTAGGATCATTTATAATATCATCCAATCTTGATATAGCTGAACTTAGTCTGATATCCCAAGAATTCTCACTCTTTTCAGTTAATTCTTTTTTTGCTTCTTCAACGGCTGATCTTATATTCCTAGGAACAGTCCTATCTTCTATTATGACATCTAATAACTTGATGATAGGATTTAAATCCTTCATAAAATCAACCCTCCATCATTTTCTTTATTTTGGGTTCCATTTCCTTTAATTTTTTTGTAATCCTTTCTTCAGCCCTTTCCAAAGTCTTGATCCTCAAATTGAAATTATCTTTTTTTTCATTCAAGTCTTTTTTTAGTTCAGTTATGCTCTTTTTTATCATTATCGGTCCAGCTATTTTATATGCTTCTTTTACTTTGCTTACTTCTAATTCTTCCAAAGCTTTATCGGTTTCAAGTATCTGTACCCTCAAACTCTCTTTCTGTATGAGTATTGCTTGTAATTGTTGTTGATAAGCTTGAAATTGATTTAATAAGTCTTTATCTTGATTTGTAACCATATTAACCCTCCAATTCTTTCAAAGCCTTAACAAGAGATAAATATGAATTAATAACAGCTTTTAAATAGCTTATTTTTTTTGTTTCAATTTCTATTATCAAATTATTTTTTTCTGTACTTAAATTGACTTTCAAACTCTCCTTATTTTCTATGTCTGGTAAAAGACTATTTTTAACGATTTCTGGATTCTTACATTCTATTCTAATCGTTGCTTTCATCCTAAATATTATGTTAGAATAAGTTTATACATTTACTTAATTATGGAAAATCTATCTCGCCTGTACTCTCTTTAATATTTCAGGTCTCATCTTGACAAAAATTCTATATCCACAGTAAGGGCATCTAACCTTCTCTTCAACTTCTTCTACTATTTTTTTACATTTCAAACATTTGAAACTCATGAAATCACTCCAATTATTTTAATTCTGTTGTGGGAGTGTAAGCTCCACCAGCAAATTTGGCATTACATTTTTTACATATCCATATACCAGCTGAAGATCTTTTTAAAGATTTTCTTTTACAAGAAGGACATATATATAGAACTCTTTGTTTTCTCTCAATTTTCCTCAGAACAACCTTTACTCTTCTCCCATATCTTGAACCAAATCTTCCAGTTGAACCAACCTTTTTTGTCCTTCCCATAAAATCATCTTATTACTTTGAAATCTTTCTTTTTAACTACAGAATTTAGGATTTGTTTTAATTTTTTATCATCGATAATAGTCTTTATCTGCCCTGACTGATAAAGCTGCATCAAATACAATTCTAATTGCATTGCTAATTCAGGTTTAACTAACCTGACTCTTCCCAATCTTTCTATTGCTTCTTTTGAAAGAATTTTGTTCATAATAATTTTCTTTAATTCTTCGAATTTCTTTAATTCTTCAATTTGTTGAGGTGTTAATTGATTCATTTTTTCAACTCTAAGACGATTTTATAAATAAACTTTTTACCCTCTTCGCTTACAATCCTTCCTCTTTTCTTAGAATTTTTACTTTTCTCGATAAATCCAGCTATTTCAAGTTGTTGTAAACATTTCCTGATTATATTACCACCAGCTTTTCTAAATCTTTCTGGTTTGTGACCTCTATCCTTTCTACCACCATAATAAGTCCTGAGCCTTTGAACCCCCACAGGTCCGTCTAAATAAATTCTTCTAAGAATAGAAGCCATTCTAATATACCACCAATCTTCTTTTAGAGGCGGTAACTTACTACTAACTCCAGTTTTAACAAATTTAGCCCAATCCGGAGGTTTAATAGTATCTATTTTCTTC